>Ga0210396_10000327_pt1 | contig 68258 bp, 42 predicted proteins | sample IncBWH17OmetaG_FD_155466 | JGI IMG/M metagenome (GOLD analysis project Ga0210396, IMG submission 155466) | Forest soil microbial communities from Barre Woods Harvard Forest LTER site, Petersham, Massachusetts, United States - Inc-BW-H-17-O ... | reverse complement strand
GCTAGTATTCCTACTTTGAATCTCATCAAACACATCCCTCTGCGCGAATCCGCGCGATTCTGAAGCAAATGGGGCTAAGCTCAGTACCCCGGTTACTTTTCTTTGATTGGAGAGTTGCGGATCGCCAACCGACGTCAGTGTCGATTCCTGCCCAAAGCAGAAATGATAAGGAGGCCGTAATCGACAATAGTGCAGAGGCCCGTGGAATGCTATCGACAACAGGGTGTATGTGTCGCATCCGCTTCGCTGTAGAGAGTTCATACTTTTGAAGCGCGGAAACTAAAGCTTTGTGGGTGCCAGAAAAGCGCTCCCGTTCGCGACCATTCCTCCCGAAACTATCCCAGATATACAGACTGAACCGTATGTCCCTGTCCGCTCGGAAAGGAATCAGGGTCTTCGCACGGTTTAAGAAGTAAGAAGCCTTGTGATGATCGTCGATGATCACGCGGTCATCAGGCGCATGGTGCGCGTAATATTTGAAGCTGAAAACTTGGAGGTCTTTGACGCGGTAAATGGTGCTGAGGGCGTCCAGAAGGCCCAAGAGGTAAAACCCGGCCTTATAATTCTCGATCTGTCCATGCCGGTGATGAATGGACTGGATGCAGCACGGGAATTGAAGGTCCTCATGCCGCACGTCCCCTTGTTAATGTTCACAAACAACGCAGGCGGGATTCTGGAGAAGGAGGTTCGCTCGGCGGGCATTGCTGCGGTCATTTCCAAATCTGACGTTGACGGCCTGAAGCAACTCCTCGCCCGCGCGAAAACACTTCTTGGTTTGGACGGAGCAAGTGCTCAACGCGCTTCTTGACGGAGCAATATATCCGACAGCGAAAGACATAAAATATGCTGACGCCGCGCCCAAAGGATAATGTCGACGTCAAGGTATTTCCTGCCAACATCGGTCAGGGCAGGAAAATTGTGCACGTTCGAAAGAAAAACGGTGGATACCTGCAAGGTGATCCCTCCAATGCGGCCTTTTACATCAAGAAGGGCAGGATAAGACTGACAGTCTTGTCTAAGAATGGCAAAGAGGCCGCGATCGCCATACTGAATGCCGCGGACTTCTTCGGCGAAGGGTGTTTGGCGGGCCAGCCACTGCGCATGGGTTCTGCCACCGCCATGACAGATTGCGAACTCATGCGTATCGAAAACAAGGCGATGCAGAGCGCACTGCACCGTGAACGTGCGCTGTCCGATATGTTCGTCGCGTATCTCTTGGCCCGGAACATCCGATACGAAGAAGACCTGGTTGAACCAACTCTTCAACTCCAGCGAAAAACGATTGGCCCGAATACTCCTGCTGTTAGCCCGATTCGGTAAGAATGGGAAACCCGAGAAGGTAATTCCCAAGATCAGTCAGGAAGCCCTTGCCGAAATGGTAGGCACGACGCGCTCCCGTATCAGCTTCTTTATGAATCGATTCAGAAAGTTGGGCTTCATTCACTACAATGGTGCACTGGCACTACACAGTTCCTTGCTGACTGTCGTTCTTCACGACTCGCCTGAACGATTCCGCGTGATATGATGTAGGCAGGGGTGGTTCTCACCTGTCTCCTCTTTCAGATCCTCTGATCTAAGCAGTCCATCTGAAGTTTCCCCTCCTTAGCCTCACGGAACGAGGCAGATACATGGCTTTTGAAACGATTATGGCGGAAGTTGAGCAACTGAATTTGTCAGGAGATCGTATTGAGGGACTCGCGGAACATCATCCGCCCGTGTCGGAAGCACTGTTATCGATCGCTGGAAATGTTCGCGCTACTGCCACCGTATTGGCGGTGCTAGTTGAGACAAAGCTGCGGGGCGGCGACGGACCGCTTAACTAAGAAGTCGATCCAATAGCTGTTCGTTGTGCCACGTCGATCCAGCCATTCAGGCGTTTCTTTGCGTAAGACTTTCAGATCGTGAATGGCTGCGTCAATCGCTTCTCTTTCTTGCCTTTGGTTGATGGTTGATTCTGCCACCTGAATTCGCTGCCGCATCTTCGTCCATTCGGTTTCAAGCAAAGCCGCCCTGTAAGATTCGTGCCAGTTGTATGTGGAAGTCATATGAACCTCTCGAATCCTCCTCTTGCAGGGCGACAAGAATACCCATTGGAAGTGACGGCATTTCGAAAAACTGGAAACTGGTCAATTTTGAACACAACGGCCAAGATGGAATGCTCTAAAGGGTGAGCAGTTTAGACCAGTTATTCCTGTCTATGTGAGCCATCATAATCTTTGAGTCGAGCACTTCCTCTCTCTCGTTACTGGTGTGGTCTTCGTCAGCAAAGGAGGCGATATGCGCCGCTTTTGGGAACAAACGGGTGTCCTTGGTCCGATCTATCGCTCGTTGCGCGGCTCTTCAGAGCGAAGCAAGTGTCCGGAGCGGAGGAGATGACGGACAAATGGTGAAGCCGGGTGCCGACACATGGCGGATGTGGTTAGGGCTTGGTCTGGGCTGTCTTTGTGGCCTCAATGCCGTGCTTGCTTTTAGCATCGGCAGAAATGTAAATGCCGATATTTCTGGCAGTCTCCGTCCTGATAGCTCTGGTCGGCCTGATCCAATTTTCGCTCTGGTCTAAGCTTCGACGCTCCTGGCTCTGATGGGAGATGGCTTTCACACTCCTTGCTCGTCAACGTGTATTCCAAAAGAAAGGTGTCCGCAAGTATGGCTACAAAGTTTACCCCACTGCACGACCGCATTCTGGTGCGGCGAGTAGAAGAAGTTGGCACAACTCGGGGTGGAATCCTCATCCCGGACTCTGCGAAAGACAAACCACAAGAGGGCGCAGTCATGTCGGTTGGCAAGGGCAAGACTAACGACGAAGGCAAACTGTTCCCTCTCGCGCTAAAAGAAGGCGACCGCATCCTGTTCGGCAAATATTCTGGGACTGAGATCAAGATTGATGGGGAGGATCTCCTCATCATGAAAGAGGAAGAGGTCCTTGGCATTGTAACCGGTGCAGCGAGGAAAGAGACCGTAGGCGCCAAGAGATAGCTTGCTCCCTTGAGCGTCCGTTGTGGGCGTCTCTGCACGAGGTACCCACAAGTAATCTTGCTCGTGGTTGCAGTAACACGACAGGAACACTTCAGAGTTGAAGATCTCAGCATTCCCAGGAGAGTACAGTCATGGCAAAGCAAATTGTGCATGGAGAAGAGTCGCGGCACGCAATATTGCGGGGCGTCAACCTACTTGCGGATGCGGTGAAGGTGACTCTCGGACCCAGAGGCCGCAACGTTGTGATTGAAAAGAAATTCGGTTCTCCGACGATCACCAAGGATGGTGTCACCGTAGCAAAAGAGATTGAACTGCAGGATGCTCTCGAGAACCTAGGCGCGCAGATGGTGCGTGAGGTTGCATCCAAGACCAGCGATGTCGCCGGCGACGGGACCACTACTGCCACGGTTCTGGCGCAGGCGATTTATCGCGAAGGCGTGAGAACTGTCGCTGCCGGAGCCAATCCGATGGCGATGAAACGCGGCATCGAGAAGGCCATTACCACCATCTGCGGCACAATCAACTCCAAGACCGGCGAGCGCGGCAATGGTGAACTCGACAAACTTTCCAAGCCCGTTTCGGGGGACATGGTCAGGCAGGTTGGCAGCATCTCCGCCAACAATGATGACACTATCGGGCAGATCATCGCAGATGCGATGAAGAAGGTGGGCAAGGACGGCGTCATTACCGTCGAGGAGTCGAAGACGCTGGAGACCCAGCTCGAAGTCGTGGAGGGCATGCAGTTCGACCGCGGGTATCTTTCGCCATACTTCGTTACGGACCCCGAACGCATGGACGTTGCTTTCGAGAACGCTTACATCCTGATTAACGAAAAGAAGATCACTTCTATGAAGGACATCGTTCCTCTGCTTGAGCAGATCTCCAAGAGTGGCAAGCCGCTGCTTATTGTTGCTGAGGACATCGAGGGAGAGGCTCTGGCGACTCTTGTCGTAAACAAACTGCGAGGAACGCTACAGGTTGCGGCCGTAAAAGCACCAGGTTTCGGCGATCGCCGCAAGGCGATGTTGCAGGACATCGCAACCCTCACGGGTGGGAAGGCTATTACCGAAGACCTGGGCATCAAGCTGGAAAATGTGACGATTGAGGATCTCGGACAGGCCAAGAAGATCACCATCGACAAGGACAATACGACCATCATCGAAGGCAAAGGCAAGCATGATGATGTCCAGGGCCGAGTAAAGGAAATCCGGGCCCAAATTGATAAGACGACCAGCGACTACGACCGCGAGAAGTTGCAGGAGCGGCTGGCGAAACTAGTCGGCGGCGTGGCCATTATTAAAGTTGGCGCGGCGACCGAGACGGAAATGAAGGAGAAGAAGGCCCGTGTTGAAGACGCCATGCACGCGACCCGCGCAGCGGTCGAAGAAGGCATCGTCCCTGGGGGTGGCGTGGCTCTGGCCCGCTGTGTCCCTGCTCTTGACAGGCAGAAACTCGAAGGCGATGAGCAAATCGGTTTGAACATCGTGAAGCGTGCTCTGGAGGAGCCGCTCCGCCAGATCGCTCAGAATGCTGGTGAAGAGGGTGCGATTGTGTTTCGTAAAGTGGCCGACTCCAAGGACCCACACTTCGGCTTCAATGCTCTGACCGGTGAATATGGAGACCTGGTCAAGGCTGGCGTGCTCGATCCGACCAAGGTAGTACGGACGGCCCTGATCAACGCGGGCTCCATCGCTTCGCTGATGCTCACCACCGAAGCCTTAGTTGCGGATCTACCAGAAGAGGACAAGGGAGCTCAGGTGCCGGGCGGGCAACGCAGCATGTACTAAGGACTGGCCACCCCGGTCGTGCATCGGTCTGTGCGAGTTGTCTGTGCGCTCCTGCGAATGAGCAGTCCTACTCAGACGACAGCCCATGGAGTGCGAACGTCAAATTATGCCTGGTTGAATCGCCGAGGAGCTCGTCTCCGATCCCACTGAAACCTTTTTTATGGGTAGCTACAAGGACCCCCCATGCAGTTTTTTCTCCGCGGCCTATCTCCGCTAACGGCACTGCCTCCGCTGCTCTCCGGACAGGTTCTCCGACGAGTGCCAGCACAATCGAGAATGTGGGTTGAATTATTGCTGCCAGCCTCCACCGAGTGCCTGGTAGAGCTGGACCAGCGCGATCAGCTCATTGCCTTGAGCCTGAGCGAGTCCGAGCTCTGCGGTAAACGAATTCGTGTCGTTGGTAAGCACCTCGAGGTAGTCCGTGGTGCCTGCTTTGAACCTCACTTCGGACAGTCGAGCTGCATCCTGCGCGGACTTGAACAGTTGCTCCTGCTGAATCCTGAACTCGCGGTTTTTGCGATATGCAACCAGGGTATTTGAGACGTCGCGAAACGCCCCTTGAATCGTCTGCTGATACGCCAGCAGGAACTGCTCCCGTTGCGCCTGCGTCAAGCGGACGTTTGACTTGATGCGTCCCCCCTCGAAGATTGGTTGGGTCAAAGATGCCCCGAAATTCCAAAGTCCTGCCGGGCCGGTGAAAAGGTTCGACAATGCGGGTGTTTCAAACCCGGCGGAACCAGTGAGTGAGATCTGGGGAAAGTACGCGGAGCGGGCGACGCCAATCTGCGCATTGACGGAGATCAGGTTCTGCTCGGCCTCGCGTATGTCCGGGCGACGTTCGAGCAGAAAAGATGGCAAGCCCGCTGGAACCTCTGGGGAGTGAGGCTGCTCGGTCAATTTTAATCCTCGAGGGATGTCGCCGGGGTTCTTACCCAAAAGAATGCTGAGAGCATTTTCTTGCTGAGCGATTTGCCTTTCGAAGTCAGGAACCTCCTCCGCCGCCGTGTAAACCAACTGCTCGGACTGGCGTACATCCAGCAGCGAACTAATCCCGTGCTGCTCGAGGGTTTGCGTCAGTTTCAAAGACTCGCTTCGGGAGCCAAGCGTTCGCTTGGAAATTTCCAGCTCGAGATCGAGCTGGCGAAGTTGAAAATAGGCCGCGGCAACATTCGCAACCAGGGTTGCCATGACTTGCTTTTGCGCCCACTCATTCGCGAGCAGGTTCGCTCTTGCGGCTTCGGTCGCACGACGATAGCGCCCCCAAAAATCCAGATTCCACGCGGCCGAGGTCGTAACCTGCCCGAGGCTGACCTCATAAGAAGGAATAGGTCCAATCGCTGGACTGCGTTGGTCGGCGACGGCGCCGCCCACAGCCAGTGAAGGGTATTGATCCGCCCGCGTTATGCCGAGTTGAGCCTGAGCTTCGAGGACCCGGGTCGCCGCGATGCGAACGTCGTAATTGTTCTTGAGGGCAGTACGAATCAGGCTTTGTAGCTGTGGGTCCTCGAAAACATCCCACCATTTTTCATCGCCGAGAGATGCTGACTTTTGCTGAGGGGTGGGCGATGCCACCGCTTGTCGCGATGTCGCCGACGCCTCCGTGGTTGTCCCGCGATACATTCCCGGAACATCGACAGCCGGGCGCTTGTAGTTCGGACCCACGGCGCAGCCGCTGCATACGACAATGGAAAGGATCGGAATTAGCAACGAGCCGTATATCCTTCGAGTCATATTAGTCTCCATGGCCCTCCTGCAGGGCGTAGGACGGAGCGCGTTGGGGCCGTGTTTCGCGAGTGGAGCGGAAGAACGAGAACCGATCCAGCACCCTTTCTTGGAATTCTTCAAGATAGAGATAGATGGCGGGGGTTACGAACAGCGTGATGAATTGTGAAACCACTAGTCCACCCACAACCACCAACCCTAACGGACGCCGCGAAGATCCGTCGGCTCCATATCCGAGCGCAATCGGCATGGCCCCGAGCAGCGCTGCGGCAGTGGTCATCATGATCGGACGGAAGCGCTCCATGCTCGCGTCATGAATGGCTTGATCATCAGCAATGCCTTGCCGAACCCGCTGCTCGGCGAAGTCGACGATCATGATTCCGTTTTTCTTCACGATGCCCATCAACATGAACATCCCGATATAAGCGTACAGCGAAGCCTCGGCCCCGAAAATCCATAGCGTCAGCAGACCCCCAAGTAGGGCCACGGGCAAGGACGAGAGCACCGTGATCGGGTGCAGATAGCTCTCATAAAGGATCGCCAGAATCACATACATGACGAACACCGCTACGAGCATCAGGATCGCGAGGTCAGACACCGTGTTCTGGAACGTCAAAGCCTCGCCCTGCAGTGCTCCCTGCACCCCGTCTGGCAGAATCTGCTTGGCCGCTGTCTCGACAAACTGAGTCGCAGGCCCGATGGCAAAGCCTGGCTTCAGGTTGAAGAACATGGTTACGCTGGTGAACTGATTGATGTGGTTGACCGCTTGAGGACCGATGACTGGATGCCAACTCGTCACCGCTGTCAGCGGAATCATGCGCTGCCCATCGTCGCTTTTGATATACAGCTTGCTCAGGTCTTCCGGTGCAGAGCGCTCGTCGTCAGCGACTTCCAGGATTACCTGGTATTGATCCGTCGCCTTCTTGATCAGATAACTGTAGTTTTGAGAGTACGCATCGTGGAGGAGCGTCAGAATGCGCGTCTCTGAAACGCCGTAGAGCTTCGCCTGATCTCGCAGAATGTCGATCTGGAGATTGGGCGTGTGATTGTACAGATCAGAGTTCACAAATAAGAAGCCAGGATACTCGTGCATCTTGGCCATCATTTTGTTCGCCGTGGCATAGACTTCGCTGGGATCGATGCCCGACATTGCGTACGCGAATTGCCCCTGCGCATTGGCGGTTGCGCCGGTGCTGATTTCAAGGGCAGGATTCGGCTGCAGGAAAGCGACGACACCGGGAACCGAATTGGCGATGCCGCCCATCAGTTGTCCCGCGACTTGCGCGATGGGAGCACGTTCCGATGGATCTTTCAGAAATGCAATCAGGAATGCCTGATTCGATCCCAGAAATTGTGCGTTCCCACTCATCGTAAAAGTGCTGCGGACGGCGGGATTTGCCTTCATGATTTTTTCCGCCTGCGTCTGATAGGCATGCATCTGGTCGGGGGACGACCCTTCCGGAGCTACTAGCACACCCCGTATAAATGAGCTGTCGCCGACCGGCAAGAATGCCTTCGGGACGACGTAGAAGAGGTACGCCGTGCCCACCAGGCAAGCTATCCATGCCACTGCCGAAATCCAGCGCTTCCGCAGAAAGAACCACAGGTAGCGGCCGTAGATATCGAGGACCCGTCGCTCCAGCGCGCCGAACACGCGCTCCATCCAGGTTTTCTTTGCGCCTTCACCCCGGTTGCTCAGCAACCTTGACGTCATCAACGGCGTGAGCGTGAGAGAAACAATTCCGCTGGCCAGGATGGAAATCACGATCATGATCGAAAATTCGCGGAAGATACGGCCCATCAGCCCGCTCATGAACAGGAGGGGAATGAACACGGCCGCCAGGGAGAGTGTCATGGCTAAAATCGTGAAGCTGATCTCTTTGGCCGATTCAACAGATGCTTCCAACGCGTTTCGGCCCTCTTCCATTAGCCGTACAGTGTTCTCCAGAAACACGATCGCGTCGTCGACCAGGAATCCGATGGCCAGTGTCAGAGCCATCAACGAGAGATTGTCCAGGCTGTATCCAAGCACCTTCATAGCGATGAAGGTCAAAAGCAGCGAGAGGGGTAACGCAACTGCGGGAATCAGTGTGTCCGTCGCCCGTCCAAGAAACACGAAGATCACCATCACGACCAGCACGAAGGCGATGTATAACGTGGTCTGGACATCCTTGATTCCGCCGACGATGGTTCGTGAGCGATCGTAAGCGGGAACGATAAGAACCGAACTCGGAAGCTGCGACTGAATGTTGGGGAGGAGGGCTCGGACAGCGTTTGCCACGCTGACCGCATTCACTCCAGCTCTTCGAAACACCGCAACTACGACCGTTGCGCCCGGTTGGGGGTATCCGCGCACCCAGAAACGCATATCAATGCGCTCGTCTTGCACGCCCTGCCGCGCATTTGCGACATCTTTCAGATAAACGGGCGCACCATTACTCTGGCCCAGAATGAGATCGTTGTACTGATCAGCCGTGATGAGCTGACCTTGTGGCTGCAGCAGGAAGGTACGATGCGGGCCATCGACCTGCCCCGCTCCCGTGTAAGCTGTGCCGTTCTTGATTGCGTTGGTCAAATCTTCCAGCGTGATATTGCGAACGGCCATCTTTGACGGGTCGGCCTTAATGCGCACCGCCGATTGCGTGCCGTAAACGGCAACCTGGCTGACTCCGGGAAGGATGCTGATCCTCTCGCCTACTTGTGTATTGGCGTAGTCGTAGAGCTGGCCCTCCGTTGCCGTATCGCTGACCATGGCGATGTACATGATCGGCTGATCGTTCGGATTGGTCTTGGTAAAGGTGGGAGGGCTCGGCAAATCAACGGGAAGCTGGCCCGACGCACGCGTGATGGCAGCCTGCACGTCGGTCGCAGCGCCATCGAGACTCTTGTCGAGATCGAATTGAAGCACGAAGCTCGAGTGCCCTTGGCCATTGTTCGAGGTCACCAATTCCAGGCCAGGAATCTGCATGAACTGACGCTCAAGCGGCGTGGCGACGTTGTTGGCCATCGTTTCCGGAGTTGCTCCCGGATAGTTGACTTGCACCTGGATGACCGGATAGTCGATAGCCGGCAAGTCACTCACCGGCAGCTTGAAATACGCAAACAGTCCGAACAGTAGCGCGGACACCGTCAATGCGATTGTCATGACCGGGCGGCGAATGAAGATCTCGGAGAGATTCATGACCGCCCTCCCGATCCAGTGGTGTTACTCCTGTCGCTCGAAGTCTGCCCGGCCGGAGAGTTGGTATCGACACGCACCTTTCCGCCCGGACGCACCAACATCTGCCCGGCGAGGACCACGCGCTCGTCGGCAGCGAGACCTTCGATCACCACAATTTCATCTCCCTGACGTTGCCCCAGCTTTATGGGGCGGAGTTCAGCCGTGTCGTCGGCTTTCACCACATAGACGAATGCGCCCCTCTGGCTGATCTGTGTGGCCTGATTTGGGATCAATACTGCGTTTTTCTCGGTGTTCAGAATCAGTTTCACATCCACAAATTGCCCAGGCCAGAAGTGATGGTCGGGATTGCTCATCGTCGCTCGCAGGTTTACCGTTCCGGTGCCGTTCTGCACCGCGTTATCGAGAAATTCGACTCTTCCCGTTCGGGCTCCGGTTTCAGCATCGGACGGTAGGCGAACGGCAGCATTGAGCTCAGCTTTCGCCATCTGCTTTTGAACGCGAGGTAGATCACTCTCGGTGACGGTGAAGTCTGCATAGATCGGATCCAGCCTTTGGACCGAAAGCAACGAGGTAGTGTTGGCTTGAACGACATTTCCCACGTCGACCAGGCGAGCGCCGGCCCTGCCGTCGATGGGCGAGTGAATGAAGCAGTACTCCAGGTTCAGCTGCGCCGTCTCGAGGGCGGCCTCGGCGGCTTCGACCTGGGCTTGGTCAACGTCGACGGCGTTCTTTTTGGTGTCGTAATCCTGCCGTGAAATTGCCCGCTCTCCAATGACCTCCTGGTCGCGGGCGAACTGAATCTTGGCAAGATCGAGCGCCGCCTTAGCCTGCGCAAGCGTGGCCTGTGCCGAGTCGACCTGCGCCTTATAGGGCCGGGGATCGATCACAAACAGAAGCTGGCCTTTCTTGAGGTTTTCGCCGTCGTGGAAATGACGCTCGACGATGCGGCCTCCGACTTGTGGCGTCACCGTGACCGACTCGAAGGCCGCGTTCCTGCCAATCTCGTCGAGGTATTGAGGCACGTTCTGCGCTGTTGCCTTCACCACCGTAACCAGCGGTGCGGGCATTGCCGGCGCCGCCTGGACGCTGTTCCTGCTGCACGCTACCGTGCTCAATGCAAAAAGGATTGAGACCGCCAGCGCAAGAGCGCCTTTGCCGAAGAAAGCGTTGATCCCTGCTCTATCCTTCACAACATTCTTTACAACCATGGGTCATCCTCGAATTAGGAATGATGCGGAGGCAGCCAAGGGCGGCACCATCATCGACGCGAGCTTCAATTCGCGACGGTCGATGCCGTTCTCGGCTGTACCGTACTGTTGGGCGGTCGCACTTATCTGGTCGAAGGCGCGAACTCGTGCTTGACTTATGTCGGCACTGGAACAATCCAGAAGAAGCCTTACGTCGCGCTCAGGGTAGCCCTCGAGCATAGACATGACGAAAACAAAGCGGTCGAACGTCTGCAGGCTGAGGACGGCAGCCAGCTCCCGTGGAAGCCCCTCGATATCTCTGGAGCCGACATCTGTAGAGCCGCTAGACACTCCTTCGCGTCGTGGGCGGATCATGGCAATGGCGTTGGTGATAATTCTCCGCCGAGCCCACGATCGGGCCCACTCCTTGAAGACCGGATTGCCGCCCTTGGAGTCTTCCAAGCCCCGAACAAAACACTTCTCGGCAAGTTCGGGATCTCCGGTCAAGAGCAGCGACAAAAGATAGAGGCGATCCCTATCATTGTCGAAGACTCGGCAGAAGTCCGCCCTGGTCGCATAGAGTTCGCCCGGTTGGCTGTTGGTCCGTTTGCTGCCGAAGATCTTCATTTTCCCCTCCCCATGGATGGTCGTTTGAGCCCGGTGAAAATCGACACCTCTCGCTTAACTTCCTGCCTGGGCCGCGGAACTCAAGATTCGCATCGGCACCTGCGCGCTAACTGCCTCAGCATGTGTTTTGTCAGTACTCCACAGCCCCTGAATTTCGCTCCATCCCGCATCAGGTTCAACAGTGTGTTCTCTCCGTCGCGGCCAATGAGTGTGACGTTGCTCAGATCAACAATTAGCTTGCGTCCTTCCAGATGCTCCTGGGCGTGCCGCCACGCGGTCTCCACTTCCTCCGTCCAGGGCGCAACCAGTTTTCCCTCGAGCACCAGTTTTCGCTGGTAATTGGTATCGAGCATGGAGAGTCTGAACATCTGCCACCTTTCGTGGATTGGATAGCGCAAGCCGCAGACCAAACAGGTGCCTTGGGCAAGCCACTGAAAGAACAGCGAGAAGATGGAAGCAGCGGAAGGAACTGTCGAAAAGTGTCGAAGCCCGACGCGACAATTGTCGAGATGCCGAAGAACCCGAGGAAGGTGACGAGATAGGAGGGAACCTAGTCTGGCAGGGCCCTCTAGGCGTTCAGAAGGCCCGTCTCGAATCAATGCCGAGCTTCTTCATGTAATAGATGAGAGTTGTGCGCTTGATGCCCAAGCGTGCGGCCGCGTTTCTTCCCAGCCACACGTCCGACGGTCGCTTCAGAATTTCAAGGATTCGATCCCGTCCTGGGGCTCGAACTTTCCACCGGCCCCGAGCTATCGTTGTTTGCAACGACCAATTGAGTTCGTTGCGTTACGCCGCTTTCGGATCATCGGCTGAACGCTCTTTATTTGCTTCAGGGTTGTGCCAGCCGCCCGCGTCCAGAGCCAGGCGATCCGCCTCACGAGGTCCCCAAGATCCTGGCTCGTATGGATGCAGGGTCGCTTCATTTGCGAGTATGGGATCGACAATCGCCCACGCTGCTTCCACTGCGTCTTCCCGAACGAACAGCGTGCCATCTCCACGCATAGCATCCCCCAGCAGACGCTCATACGCATCAACCTCGTCCGCGGTGGGCTCCTCGACCACGGAAAGATGTGCGGGCTTGGAGACAAGTTCTTCGCCGGGGCGTTTGACCCGAGCGTTGAGGTTAATCGATATTTCTCCTGGACCGAGGCGAAACTGGAACTGATTGCTCGATTCGCCACCCAAAATGTCCAGTGGAGGTTTTCGTAATTTGACCAGCACTTCGGTAGTCGTAACCGGCAGGCACTTTCCGGCGCGAATCAGGAATGGCACACCGGACCACCTCCATGACTGAATCTCCAGGCGCACGGCAGCAAATGTCTCGACCTGGGAATCAGGTGCGACTCCTTTTTCCTTTTTGTAACCCTTGAACTGGCCTCGAACCAGATGCTTTGGATCCAGAGGTGGAATAGTGCGGAATACTTTGACCTGTTCATCGCGGATGGCGTCGCAGTGCAGCCCAGTGGGAGCCTCCATCGCCAGAAATGCGACAACCTGAAGCATGTGGTTCTCGACCACATCGCGGATGGCTCCGGTGGCGTCGTAAAACTGACCCCGACCCTCGATGCCGAACTTTTCCGCCATCGTGATCTGCACACTCTCGATGTAATTCCGATTCCAGATCGGCTCTAGAAAACTATTGGCGAAACGAAAGAACAGCAGATTGAGGACCGCCTCTTTCCCGAGGTAGTGGTCGATGCGAAAGATTTTCGACTCCGGACGCACTGCATGAAGCGCGGCATTCAATTGCTGGGCCGAGAGAAGATCGTGGCCAAAAGGCTTCTCGACGATGACCCTCGCATTTTTGATGCAGCTCGATTTTGCGAGAGACTCGACGACGCTTGTGAAGAGATCGGGTGGAATCGCCAGATAGTGCGCAGGGCGGCTGGCTGAGCCAAGAGTTTTCTTCAATAGGTCAAAAGTCGCTGGTTTCTCATAATCGCCCCCAACATACTGAAGCAACTTCAACAGTTTGGCCAAGACTTCTTGATCGACGGCGCCGCCTTGCTGCTGGATGCTGTCGCGCACACGTTCTTTGAGATGCTCGCTGGTGCGCCCCGCCCTGGCAACGCCAATCACGGGCACATTCAGATGACCATGCTGGACCATATGATAAAGAGCAGGAAATATTTTCTTGTGAGCCAAGTCGCCCATGGCTCCGAATAGAACCAGAGCATCCGCTGGCGCTGTATCTTCCGCGCCCTTTCCTGTAGCGCATCCTTGTCTGAGATCCGGCATGAATTCCTCCTAACCTTAAAAGCGACCTCGCGTCGTTCAAACTTGGCTGCCCAACATTCGATCCAGATTGAATGCAGCGCTGATCAATGCGAGGTGTGTAAAGGCCTGCGGAAAATTGCCCAGGGCCTCGCCTTGCGGCCCGGTTTGTTCCGCGTAGAGTCCGAGATGATTGGCATAGCCCAGAACCCGTTCAAACAGCAACCTGGCCTGATCCAGTTTTTCGGGAAATGCCTGTCCTGCGCGGGTCAAGGCCTCTACCAGCCAAAAAGAGCACATGTTGAAAGTGCCTTCCTCTCCCGGCAACCCGTCAATGCGGGGTTGCGGCGGATAACGATAGACGAGGCTATCGCTCAGCAAACCCCCGTCGCGGGGATTCTTGACAATCTCGTTAATGGTACCGATCATACGCGGATCGGTTGGAGCCATGAAGAAGACCAGCGGCATGATAAGAAGCGACGCGTCCAGGTCCTCGCTGCCGTAAAACTGGGTAAAGGCCCGCCGTTTTTCGTTCCAGCCTTTTGTCATTACTTCTTCATAGATGCGGTCTCGCTCGCACATCCACTTGGCACGATCGGCTGGAAGCGCACGCTTGTCGGCCAGCCGGATGCCGCGATCCAAAGCAACCCAGTTCATGACCTTCGAGTAGACGAAATGTTGCTCGCGATTGCGCATCTCCCAAATGCCGGCGTCAGGAAGCTGCCAGTTCTCGCAGATCCACTCGAGACGTGCGCGGATCTTCACCCAAATGTCGTATGAGGTGGGACTCACGTACTTGTTGGACAAGTAAAACGCATCCATGAGTTCGCCGTAGATGTCTCCCTGGAACTGCGAAACGGCGGCGTTGCCGATGCGCACCGGCCTGGACCCTCGATAGCCTTCCCAGTGATCCAACATTTGCTCCGGCAGCTCCTTTTCGCCATTGATCGTGAAGACGACTGCGCCGCGCTCATTGGGGCGGGCGTGCTTGGATGCGTAATCTTCGATCCAACTCATGAAGGCAGCAGCTTCGTCTCTGAAACCTATGCGCAGAAATGCATAGACCGTGAAAGCGGCATCACGCATCCAGGTGTAGCGATAGTCCCAGTTGCGAGCGCCTCCGATAACTTCAGGCAAACTGGTGGTGGGAGCAGCAATAATCGCGCCGGTAGGTTCAAAGGTGAGCAGCTTTAGCGCCAAGGCTGACCTTTGCACCTGATCTCGCCAACGCCCATGGTAAGTACAGGAGGAGAGCCAGTTTTGCCAGAATTTCACAGTACACCGCAGCAACTCCTCAGCTTCTTCGTCTCGGGGCGTACAGGGCACACCACGCTCGTTACAGTCATCTCTAAGAATGAAGACCTGCGACTTTCCTTCCGAGAGCACGAATTCGGCAGACACTCCACCAAGTCCATCATTCCTGAGCGGCACTGCACTTGAAAGAGCCAAGGTCATGCTGCTCGTCTTGAATGTCGCTCCATGAGCCTCTATCAGCGTCTCGTGGGCCTGGCGTCCATAATCGAAAGCCGGGCGACAAGCGACGGAGATACGCACTGATCCCCTGACGCAGCGAATGCGGCGGTAGATATGGCGATACTCGGGCGAATCGGAAGGCAGTCCTACAGGCATGAAGTCTTCCAACTCGGCAATTCCGTCCGTCAGCAGGAAGCGCGTAACCAGGACGTTGGTGGAAGGCCAATAGAACTGTTTGTGCCGCCCGCCATCAGAGGCAGCAGAAATTCGGAAACAGCCTCCGTTTTTGTCATCTAAGATCGCTCCGAAAATGCTCGGGGAGTCAAAGTGTGGGTAGCAGTACCAGTCAATTGATCCGTTCATGCCTACCAAGGCGACCGTCCGCATGTTGCCGATGATGCCGTAATTCTCGATAGGCTGATAGGACATGCGTTTTTGTTCTTCCCTAGAGCCGAATTGCGGTGATTCGGCTCAGACCCATGCCGGTATTCTTGCCCAACGAGCGAGTTTTGCAAAGTCGTGGGAGAAGCTGATTAGTTCGCACAAACTTCTCTAAACCATTGCTCTTGACTCTGGAGTGCAGTCCCGAGTGTATGCTAATTTTGTGCGGCATACCTCAAACGGGTTCAAGAACACAATCCAAATCGGTGAGGCGACGCACCCGACCGCATTGACGGTCGACACCATTGGGTTCTACGAGCGCCGGGGGTAGCTGCCTGCAGCACCTCGAACGACGGGTCAATTTCGCCTTAATACCGCCGACGACATCAGCCGCCTCAACTTGATCAAGCAGATGCAACCCGCTGTTGAAGCCGGAATCCGCCTGGAGCTTTGAAGGAGGGTCCGAATGGAACTCTGGCGGACTCATCTCGGCGGAACTGATTGTTTGTCGCTTAGACCGCAACGACATCGACTATGTCAAGTACGCAGCCAGCGTTCCCTGGCGAGCGACGAATCTTCCAAAACCTCACCTTCACCGGTGCCCACATGAGGGCCAGTCAGAATCAGCAACTACGGAAGTACTTGGGCGGCTCACAGCCGATGCCGACTTGCGAATTCATTCGCAATCGAGCGGCTACCGCCACAAAGTGCGTTCACTTTGGCAGGCGTGGGATCTGAAGACCTAGAGCACCAGAACTGCGCCGGCTTGGCTCATTGTTACAGGGCGCCCTGGAGCACCACCGGTCAAGCGCTCTGTGCTTAGACTTTGTGGAGGGCATCCAGCACTTTGCCGACCACCCACAGCACTGCAACACACAACGCGAGGATCAGAACGTTGGTCATTTATTGATTTCCTCCTGCCAGCCGGAGCAGCTACGCGGCGAGTTCTCGGTCGATGAGTTCAGCGTAGAGCTGAGCGATGCGGTCTCGCCTGCCCTCGTATTCGCAGAGTTCTGTCTCTGTGACGCAGCCGAAAGTTTCCTTTTCTAGCGTATTCAATTGTGATTCGATTAGGTCGATTAGCTCATCACGAGCGCGTGTTTTGGAGTCGGGGGATGGCATGGTGGACTCCTTTTAAGAAAGTCTAGCCAGAGGAGCCCTTCTGTCCATCCCCACTGTTCCCTAAGGGGTTCAGTACGGCTATTCACAGAATTGAGACTAGTAGTGCTGATAACAATCGAATGTAAGACTTCCTGCGTCCAGTGTTTTCAATGGGTTGTGAGCCTCGCAAGTGATGTATTTATCGACACACGCACTCGAATTCTTGGGAGGTGTGCGCACCGATCATTTGGCAATTTTGGTGAGCGCGCCACGTCTGAACACTGAATGAAAATGCGACTTATTGGGAAGCATAAAGCGAGCTATGGCAGTGGCATGATGGCAGCCCTTTTCCTCGGTTTCCATCTAGCGACCAGCGGAACAGCCATGGGCTTTCGGGCACGTTGCCGAGTATCAGCCCTTTGCCATCACGCGGGTCGTAAGCCTCCACTTTGCCGGGATCTTTCTGATAGAGCACGCGACCGTCTTTACCCACATCGAAGATGAAGCTCCCCCTTTGTAGGATCGTTCGCGGGGCTCCGCCCGAAATTGCCACGCTGCGATAATCACTGTCTCTTTCTTGATCATCGAACGAGAAATACACAATGCGGTTTCCATCAGGTGACCAGCGCGGAAATAGGTTTATGAGCGACCGCCATTCTTGGTTTGGAGTGCGACTGGTCCTCTTCGTAAAGACAACCCGGTTAAGGATGAATTTTGACGGCAAAACTTAGCAAGAAACCGGCTGCAGGCGTACGTTTTTTTGCATCAAAGTCAGATCAGGTTTTGCGCGATACTCAGTAGGGCGCTAGGAGTGAAAGGCTGAATAAGAATGAAAGAGAAACCACAGCGGCCGGATGGACGAGGTCGTGTAGTAATCGAGAAAGTTTCGCCACAAATTGATTGCGGCCGCTTCCCAATCAAGCGCGTGGTTGGCGACGTAGTCGTTGTGGAAGCCGACGTGTTTGCTGATGGTCATGATCAGGTCAGCTGTGAGGTGCTTTATTCCAGGAAAGGCGATAAAGATTGGTATTCGGCACCCATGACACGGGCGGATAACGATCGCTGGCGGGGTTCATTCCCTGTCCCGAACGTGGGGCGTTACGAATACACTATTGAGGGATGGATCGATCGTTTCCAAACTTGGCGCGATGCTCTCGCCAAACGAATCGCCGCCGGACAAGACATTCGCGTTGACCTGCTCGTTGGAGCCGAGTTGATTGAAGCTGCCGCAGGGCGCGCCAAAGGGGAGGAGGCCGGCCTCCTCCAAAGGTCGGCGCGCCTCATACGCGAAGAAAAGGACATACAATTTGCGACGTCCCTTGCCCTCGGAGAGGAGCTGTCCAAGGCAATCCGTCGTTATCCCGAACGTCAATTTGCAACCCGTTATGGGAAAGCTCTGGCGGTCGTAGTGGACCGACAAAAAGCCAGCTTCTCGACCTGGTATGAAGTCTTCCCTCGATCGTGCTCATCGGAGGCACAACGTCACGGCACTTTCCGGGATTGCGAGTGCTGGCTTCCGTATGTCGCATCCATGGGCTTTGATGTTGTCTACCTGCCCCCGGTTCATCCCATCGGCCGTGCCTTCCGAAAAGGAAAAAACAACTCGCAGGTAGCCGGGCCGAATGATGTTGGAAGTCCATGGGCAATCGGATCGAAGGAAGGCGGCCATACATCCGTTCATCCCGAGTTAGGCACTGTGGAAGACTTTCAGCACTTTATGTCCGAGGCGAGCAAGCACGGGCTCGAAGTTGCTCTCGATGTCGCGTTTCAGTGCACTCCCGATCATCCTTATGTAAAGCAACATCCGGAATGGTTCCGAAAGCTTCCAGATGGGACCATACAATACGCCGAGAATCCACCGAAAAAATATCATGACATTTACCCGCTGGACTTCGAAACCGAGGAGTGGCGAACGTTATGGGATGAGCTAAAGAGCGTTTTTCAATTCTGGATCGATCAGGGAGTTCGTATTTTTCGTGTCGACAATCCTCACACGAAACCATTTTCGTTCTGGGAGTGGGTAATCGGAGAGATTAAGAATGAGCACGACGACGTGCTTTTCTTGGCGGAAGCATTTACCCGACCGCATGTCATGTACCGCCTCGCCAAGCTCGGTTTTTCTCAGTCGTATACGTATTTCACCTGGCGCAATACAAAACAGGAGTTAACAGATTATTTCACGGAGCTAACCCAAGCCGAGGTACGAGAATATTTTCGTCCTAACCTCTGGCCCAACACGCCTGACATTCTTTCGGAGTCTCTCCAGGTCGGTGGTCGTCCGGCGTTCATGGTCCGATTGATTCTGGCGGCCACCTTGGGAGCCAGCTATGGTATTTATGGGCCGGCATTTGAGCTGTGTGAAAACACGCCCGTGCGCGCTGGCAGCGAAGAGTATTTGAATTCCGAGAAATACGAAATCAAACATCGCGATTTGCAGGCAGCGTGGAGTTTGAAAGACCTCATTTCACGAATCAACCGTATCCGCAAAGAGAACGCGGCGCTCCAAACTAACCACAATCTGCGCTTTCACAACACGGACAACCCGATGCTGATTTGCTACAGCAAGACGACGGACGACCTCAGCAATGTGATTGTTGTCATTGTCAACCTCGATTCATTTCATCGGCAGACAGGTTGGGTTAACCTCGACCTCACTGTCCTCGGACTGGAAGCGGATCATGAATTTCAAGTTCACGATCTACTCGGCGATGGCCGGTATTTGTGGCGGGGTTCACGGAACTACGTGGAGCTGACACCAGAGACTCTTCCAGCACACATTTTGCGGGTACGCCGATGGATTCGGACAGAGCGCGATTTCGACTACTACCTCTAAGGTTCTTGGAATTGCTTCTCCGATCCGCAATGTAGATATCAGGGAGGATGAGAACCATGGCTCCAGCATTGCAAGCATTGAGCGAGTTTGATGTTTACTTGTTGGCTGAAGGAACTTTTGACCACGCCTACGAGAAACTCGGTGCACACCTCACGGAGCGGGACGGGCAGCGAGGAGTGCAGTTTGCAGTGTGGGCGCCAAATGCCAGGCAGGTCTCGATTGTGGGCGATTTTAACCAGTGGAATCCCCAGGCCAACATGATGCGTTCGAGTTCTGCCGGGGTGTGGGAGACGTTTATGCCGGGTCTCGCTCAGGGCGCGGTGTACAAATACCATGTAATCTCCAATTACCGCGGGTATACGGTCGACAAAACGGATCCATATGGTTTCGCGGCGGAAGTTCGTCCCCATACAGCTTCGCGCGTATGGGATTTGGAAAACTATTCCTGGAATGACAGTTCATGGATGACAAGCCGTGCGCAGCGCAACGCGCTGGACGCTCCCATTTCGATTTATGAAGTACATTTAGGTTCCTGGCGATGCGTACCGGAAGAAGGAAGTCGCTGGCTGACTTATCGTGAACTGGCGCGGTACCTTGTGGATTACGTCCGAGAGATGGGTTTCACCCATGTCGAATTAATGCCGGTGATGGAGCATCCATTCGATGGATCCTGGGGATACCAGACCATCGGCTACTTTGCTCCTACCAGTAGATTCGGAACTCCGGATGATTTCAGGTATCTAGTGGACTGTCTTCATCAGAACGGAATCGGTGTCATTCTGGATTGGGTACCAGCCCATTTTCCGAAAGATGAGACCGGTCTCGGCTATTTCGATGGATCTCATCTCTACGAACACGGCGACCCGAGGCAAGGAGAACAGCCGGACTGGAACACTTTTGTGTTCAACTACGGGCGCAACGAGGTCCGCAGCTTTCTCATCAGCAACGCTCTGTTCTGGCTCGATAAATACCATGTGGACGGTCTGCGAGTGGATGCCGTGGCCTCAATGCTCTATCTCGATTATGGGAGACGCGAAGGAGAGTGGATTCCAAACCGCTACGGCGGAAAAGAAAACATCGAAGCCATTCACTTCCTCAGAGCGCTGAATGAACATGTTTATGCCGCCTTTCCGGACGTGATCATGATCGCAGAAGAATCGACTGCCTGGCCGCAAGTCTCGCGGCCCACTTATCTCGGAGGACTTGGATTTGGTCTCAAGTGGAACATGGGCTGGATGCATGACGTGCTGGACTACATGTCGAAGGACCCCATATTTCGAAGCTATCAGCACAGCAAGATTACGTTCAGTCTGATTTACGCCTTCACTGAAAGCTTCTTGTTGCCTTTCTCTCACGATGAGGTCGTCTACGGGAAAGGCTCGATGTTGCAGAAGATGCCGGGCGATGATTGGCAGAAATTCGCCAATCTGCGGCTTTTGTATGGGTTTATGTTCGGGCATCCCGGCAAGAAAACCCTGTTCATGGGCAATGAGTTCGGCCAGTGGTCGGAGTGGAATCACGACACAAGCCTCGAGTGGTACCTGCTCGGAACTCCCCTTCACGCTGGGCTGAGGCATTGGCTCGGCGATCTCAATGCTCTGTACCGAAGCGATCCAGCACTTTACCAACTGGATTGCGATGTTGCCGGCTTTGAGTGGGTGGATTGCAATGACGCGCAGAGAAGCGTCATCAGTTTTCTTCGCCGAGGACGCCATCCCCGGGAGCAACTGCTATTTGTCTGCAATTTCACGCCGGTCGTTCGTCAGAACTACCGCGTGGGTGTACCCATGGACGGCCTTTGGAAAGAGATTCTGAACAGCGATGCCGCCCTGTACGGCGGTAGTGGGCAGGGGAACTTCGGAGGCTTATCGGCGATGCCACTGCCGATTCATGGACGCCCTTTCTCCCTGAATATGACACTCCCTCCTCTTGGAATTGTGGTTTTCCGGCCGGAATCTTCCGGCCGACTTTAAGCTAAGGAAAACTCATCCATGGCAAGGCGTCCCGGAAGCGCAAGAGATCCCCTTTGGTACAAGGATGCAATCATCTATGAGTTGCATGTTCGCGCTTTTAAAGACAGCAATGGCGACGGTATCGGTGATTTTCCCGGCTTGATCCAGAAGCTGGATTATCTTCAGGACCTTGGCGTCACCTGTCTGTGGTTGCTTCCCTTCTTCCCATCTCCACTTAAGGATGATGGGTATGACATTTCCGACTACATGAATGTGCACTCGATGTATGGCACGATGGACGACTTCCGGGCGTTTCTGGCAGCCGCTCACGACCGGGATTTGCAGGTGATGATCGAGTTGGTGGTAAATCACACCTCCGATCAGCATCCATGGTTTCAGGCGGCGCGACTCGCTCACGATGCGCCCGAACGTGATTTTTACGTGTGGAGCGACACTGACCAAAAATACGCGGATGCGCGAATTATCTTCACCGACACCGAGCGCTCCAACTGGACATGGGATCCAGTGGCCAACCAATTTTACTGGCATCGCTTCTTTTCTCACCAGCCCGACTTGAATTATGACAACCCGAAAGTGGTCGAAGAGGTTCTGGGTGTCATGCGTTACTGGCTCGATATGGGGGTCGATGCATTGCGGGTCGACGCCGTGCCCTACCTGGTCGAGCGTGAGGGAACCAGTTGCGAAAACCTTCCGGAGACACACGCCGTCATTCGGAAACTACGAAAGGAGATCGACACACACTATTCCGGCCGGGTACTCCTGGCGGAAGCCAACCAGTGGCCGACCGACGTGCGTCCTTACTTCGGCGAGGGCGATGAATTTCATATGGCCTTTCATTTCCCGCTGATGCCACGCATTTATATGGCTCTCCGCCAGGAAGACCGGCTGCCCATCACCGACATCATCACGCAGACTCCTGGAATTCCGGAGTCGTGCCAATGGGGACTCTTCCTACGAAATCACGACGAATTGACTCTGGAGATGGTTACGCGTGATGAGCGCGATTACATGTACTTGGCTTACAGTGCGGACCCTCGGATGCGCGTCAACCTTGGTATCCGCCGGCGACTAGCGCCCCTGGTTGACAACAACCGCCGTCGGATCGAACTGCTGAACAGTTTACTTCTCTCTTTTCCAGGAACGCCGATTCTTTACTACGGAGACGAAATCGGGATGGGGGACAACATTTATCTGGGTGATCGTAACGGCGTCCGCACGCCAATGCAATGGAACGCGGACCGCAATGCCGGGTTTTCCACCGCAACACCAGCTCGGTTGTATAGCCCCGTTATCATGGATCCCGTGTGGGGATACGAAGCCATCAATGTGGAAGCTCAGCAGAGCGACCCGTCTTCCCTCTTGAGCTGGATGCGCAACATGATTGCACTGCGAAAGCTGTTTCGCGTGTTTGGGCGCGGCAGCATCGAGTTCCTTAATCCCCCGAACCGCAAGATATTGGCATATCTTCGCCAGTATGAAGGCGAACAGGTCTTATGCGTCGCCAATCTCTCTCGCTTCGCTCAGCCAGTCGATCTGGATTTAAAGAAAGTGGAGGGCATGACACCGCTGGAAATGCTCGGATACGTGGAATTCCCCCCGATTGAGGGTGAACCCTATCGACTCACATTGGCTCCCTATAGTTTTCTCTGGCTAGAGCTGCAAAGGAGGGAGACGCCAACTGACGCCGCAGTCGATCTGACCGAGCAAGCGCCATTGAACGTAACCGCGGGATGGGAGGGCATACTGCTGCAGGGGCCCGGCCGCCTGCGTCTCGAAACTGTCGAGCTTCCGAGGTTTCTGCCCAAGCAACGATGGTTCGCGGGAAAATCGCGGGAAATCAAGTCCGTTCGCCTTGCGGACTGGCTGCCTTTGAACGTTTCATCCGACGCATCGCGATCAGCGCTGGTATTGCTTGAAGTAGAGTTCGACACTGGCCCTCCTGACTTATATTTCCTGCCCTTGGCAATGACTTTTGGAGAAGCAACGAACGAGTTGCAGCGAACCGCCCCAAACGCCGTTATCGCCCCGATTCTCTCGCGCCAGGGAGCGGGGTTGCTCTTCGATGGAGCCTTCGACGACCAGACTTGCGCGTTGCTGTTCTCGCTGATTCAGAATGAGAGCAGGATAAGCAGGGCCCAACGGTGCATCCGAGGCCTTCGTGGAAAGGCGTTCCTGGATCTGAGTGCGTCGGCCGACACAACATTGCAAGTGCGGAGGGGTTCGGCCGAACAAAGCAACACCTCAATTTTGTTCGATGACCGGTTCATACTGAAGCTCTTCCGACGCCAAGAGCCCGGAGTGAACCCGGATGCGGAAATTGGACAATACCTTACTGAGGAAACAACCTTCGCCCAGATTCCGCCTTTCGCCGGGTCAATTGAAGTAGAAGGACTAGACGCGACCGATGGCAAACTCGCGAATCTGGGCTTGCTGCAGGGTTTGGTAGCAAACGAGGGCGACGGCTGGAAATGGACTCTGGAAGAGCTCGACCGCTACTACGAGTCTTGTGCGCCCTTGCCATTCCCGGAAAACTTGAGTGACGAGGTCCAGGGGCCATTGGAGCTGTCTGAGAATCCCCCAACTCCGCTGGCCCGTGACCATCTTGGCTTGTACCTGGAAGCTGCTGCAACCCTCGGGCGCCGGACCGCAGAACTCCATCTGGCGCTGACTAGTCCCACAGACAATCCTGCATTCGCGCCGGAGCCAATGACTAATGTGGATCTCCAGGCGCAATTTGCGGACATCCGACAACACGCCTCCGGCGTCTTGGACCTTCTGAAAGAGCGCCTGTCGCTGTTGCCCGACGAAGTCGTCGAGCTTGCCGCTTCGGTGCTCAGCCGTCGCCGTCGAATTCTCGATCGCCTCGGCCCACTCAACGGTGATTTCCCGCCAATCCAAAGAAACCGAATTCATGGCGACTACCATCTCGGTCAAGTGCTCCGCGTAAAAACCGATTTCGTGATCCTGGATTTTGAAGGCGAACCAGCCCGGCCGCTGGCGGTTCGGCGCTCCAAGCAGTGCGCACTTAAAGATGTCGCTGGCATGCTGCGGTCCTTTGGTTATGCCGCCTATAGCGGCCTCATGAACTATACCGCTCGACACCCAGAGGATCTGACCCGCCTCGAACCCTGGGGACAGCTTTGGGAACGATCGGCGGCTGCGGAATTCCTGCGGGCGTATCGGGAAGCCGCGCAAAGTACCGCCTTTCTACCACGTAAGGATGTCGACTTCCGCAGGCTGCTCAATGTTTTCCTACTGGATAAGGCGCTCTACGAAGTGCTGTACGAGTTGAACAGCCGCCCCGCATGGGTACGTATCCCCTTGACGGGGATTATGTTGCTTGTTCCGTAAACTGACTCCTCACCGGGAATCATATTGTCGGCGGCGGAGAAAAAACTGAGATCGAGGCTGAAGAGTGGAAGGTGACGTCGTCGTCCAGCAGCACGCGCTAGGGAAGATCGAAGACCTGGACGCAGCCGACCTGGTTGTTGGGATTTTAGCTGATCTCGATCAAGAGACGGCAGCGACAGTGTACGAGGCGCTGCGAACGCTTCAGGGAGAGTTGCGAATCGCAATCCTGTCGACCAATGTGGGCTCGGTCCAAGCTGACCCTGATTGGGTAAGTTCCAGGAAGGGACCACTGCTATCCGTTGTTCCCTGGCCTGAAACCGGGCCCGACGCTTCGAACGCCCCGATGCAGAGCATTTCCGCTGCCTATCAAGCGATTTTAACTGCCGGTGAAATGCTTGGGGCCCGAGCCGGCTGCATCATTGCCTCGAAGTTCGAAGTGGTAAGACCACACTGGATCTGCCAACTTGTGCAACCGGTACTGGAAACCGGGTTTGATCTCGCGATTCCTCAATACCCTCGCCGCAAATTCGAAGGGTTGTTGAATAGCAGCATTATCAGCCCCCTCATTCGATGTCTATACGGAAAGCGGATCCAAAACCCGCTTGGGCCCGACCTGGGATTTTCGCGAGCATTGTTCGAAGTGCTCGGGGGGAGCGATCGCAACGCTCCTAGAATTCATCCGCTCGCATCACTCACGCCGGTCGCAATCTGCGGTCAGCTTCGCGTCTGCCAGGTGCACATCGGTCCACGCATCCTGCCATCCACAGATTGGACCAACATCAGCTCTCTTTTGGTTCAGGCCCTGGGCCCGGTCTTTCTAGCCATGGAAAGGAATGCGGCTTGCTGGCAAAAAACGCGCGGGTCAATTCCCGTATCCGGATTCGGCGAACCATCAGCGGCACCCCAAGAGAGCGAAACGATTGATGTGAACCGTCTAGTGAATTCGTTCCAGCTTGGAATACGAGATCTACAGGAAATCTGGGGTTCGGTTCTCCCTCCGACGACATTGCTGGAACTGAGAAAGCTGGCGCGTTCGTCGTCAGAGCAATTCCAGATGCCCGATGACTTGTGGGCACGGATCGTGTACGACTTCGCTCTCGCGCACCGTCTTCGGACCATCAATCGTGAGCATCTGCTGCGGTCATTGACTCCTCTATATCTGGGATGGGCAGCGGGTTACGCGCGTGAAATGGAGACTGCCAACGAAGGCGAGGTGGAGCGCCGGCTGGAGCGCCTCTCGAACGCTTACGAAGCCTCCAAACCATATCTCGTGTCCCGGTGGCGATGGCCCGACCGATTCAGCCCATAGTCGAGCCATGAAGGGAGTGATTCGTTTATGAGGGAACAAGTCAAGCAAGCGCTGGATCAGTCAACGACGCGATTCATATCCGCAACTACCCGGCTGTTGCCCGGATTGGTGGCGCTTATTGTCGCACTGCTGATCTCTGTCCTATTTGCCTGGATCCTGGCAATGGTAGTGCGCCGGTTGCTTGTCAGCATTCGGTTTGATGAGCGACTCATCGGGTGGGGCTTCCCTTCATCGGCGGAATGGTCACCCATTAAGAGACCTTCCGTTCTGGTATCACGCTGCGTTGCCGCGCTGGTCATCATGACAGGATTCCTCATCGGTGTGTCTGCGTTTGATGCCGAATTGACATCTCTTCTCGTACGTAGCGTGTTTGCCTATGTACCGAACATCCTGGGCGCCATGCTGGTCTTGTTAGTGGGAAGCATCATTGCTCGGTTCCTTGGCAGGAGTGTTCTAATTGGTGCAGTAAATATGAACTTTCAATACGGCCGCCTGTTAAGCGTCGGAGTAAAGTGGCTAGTCATAGTCTTGGCGGTGGCAATGGCACTTGAGCAGCTGAGAATTGGTTCCGGCATTGTGGAGCTTGCGTTCGGCATTCTATTCGGTGGGATTGTGCTGGCCCTAGCTCTAGCGGTGGCTCTTAACTCAAAAGAGCTCGTCACTAAATCACTCGAGCGCGATGCCGCCAAGACCAGTACCGAGAGCATTGAAGACCCGCTCCGCCATCTATAGAATCTTGAATAGAACGAAGCTTAGCGATTCCGTTGGGAGTGTTGGCGCGGCATCTGCCAAATCCTTCTGTCGTAAGGCCCGCGAGCACAGACCGCATGTCGTGCTACTGGAAATCACGATCCTGTGATGATTGGCTTCGACGCTGCTCGTCGCATCAAGTGAATTCCCCTCGACGCTGATTCTCGTCGTGAGCCAATTCGACTCCGTGCCATTTGCGTGAGAGGAAATTGCGACTGGTGCGAGCGGACACGTCGTAGAGAGCAACGCCAGCACCGAGTTGATTCCAACGTTTCGAAGGATCGTGTCTGACACATGCGACAGTGATGCCCGCAGTTTGCGCGACACCTGTGTCCCATCCGCCTCGGTACGGCAATTTCGAACTAAGTTTTGCGGTCGAGAGAACTAGGAAAATCAGTATCAGGTCGCACTCAGAATTCCGATTATCGGAAACTTTCGCTCGATCCCACCGCCTAGATTACTTTGCCTATATACCCGGTAGACTTCCCTCTCCGTTCTTGCTAGCATCCCTCGCACTGATACCCGATTTGCTGCGAATCATCTCTTGAAACGAAACATGCGACAAGCGTCAGCCGCCCCTTGTATTTGTGAAAAAGCGTGAGGTTAATTGAAATGCTATTCAAAGCCGATCCAACTTTCTATCCTTCGCCGAAACTTGCGATGCAGGCCCCCAAAGAAACACTGGCTTACGTCGCCGCTTTGAATGCCAACGGGAGCGAGAAACCGGATGCACTGGTCGTGGTGGATGTGGACCCGACCTCGAAGGGCTATGGGGAGATAGTGGGGCGAGTAGACATGCCCAACGTCGGCGACGAACTCCATCATTTCGGGTGGAATGCCTGCAGTTCAGCACTGTGTCCGTATTCCGCGCATCCGCACGTTGAGCGGCGCTATCTGGTGGTGCCGGGACTTCGTTCATCGCGCATTCACATCGTTGACACAAAGCCGGATCCCCGGCAACCCAAAATCGTGAAGGTGATCGAGCCGAAGGAACTGGCCGACCGCACCGGATACAGCCGCCCGCATACACTGCACTGCGGTCCGGACGGAATCTATGTCAGTGCCTTGGGCTCTCCGAGTGGCGATGGTCCTGGCGGTATTTTCGCGCTCGACCATTACACTTTTGAACCGCTCGGGCGATGGGAAGTCGATCGCGGCCCACAATACTTCGGATACGACTTCGCCTGGCACCTTGGATATGACGCGGCCGTCACCAGTGAGTGGGGCACGCCCAACATGGTCGAGGACGGCGTAAATCCGGAATTGCTCTTAGCGGGCAAGTACGGACACAGTCTTCACTTCTGGGATCTCCGCAAGCGTCGTCACCTTCAGTCCGTCGATCTTGGGGCCGAACAACAGATGGTGCTGGAGCTCCGTCCGGCGCACGATCCGACAAAAGCCTGGGGCTTTGTGGGTGTGGTTGTTTCTTTGAAAGATTTGTCGAGCTCAATCTGGCTGTGGTATCGCGACAAGGAAACCTGGGCCGTTAAGAAGGTCATCGAGATCCCTGCAGAGCCCGCGGACCCCGAATCGCTCCCGCCTCTGCTGAAAGGCTTCAAAGCGGTCCCGCCGCTCCTCACTGACATTAACCTTTCCGTGGACGACCGCCATCTCTACGCTTCCTGCTGGGGGACGGGGGAGATCCTGCAGTACGACGTTTCCGATCCATTCCATCCGAAGCAGACCGGTTCCGTGCGGCTGGGCGGCATCGTGAAGCGTAGTTCCCACCCAGCGAATTCAAAGCAGCCGTTGAACGGTGGTCCGCAAATGGTGGAGGTCAGTCGCGACGGACGACGCGTTTACTTCACCAATTCGCTCTACGCCGCGTGGGACAAGCAGTTCTATCCCGACGGAATTGACGGCTGGATGGTGAAGCTGGACGTCGGGGCGAACGGCGGAATCCAGCCCGATCCCAAGTTCTTTGTGAAGTTCGGCGATCTGCGCAGTCACCAAGTACGGCTCGAAGGCGGCGACGCTTCGTCGGATTTCTACTGCTATCCATGAGCAGGGCCTGGCCCTGGGTTCCGTTGATCCTGCTGGGCGCCTACCACGGAATCAATCCCGGGATGGGATGGCTGTTTGCGCTAGCACGCGGACTTCAGGAGAAGAGTCGATCCGCAGTGCTATCGTCGCTCGTTCCCATCGCCTTCGGACACGCCGTCGCGATCGCAGTCGCACTACTCATCCTGCGGCTCGTGCAAGGCATTGTGCCGTTTTCATATCTCAGATTACTCATTGCTGGACTCTTGTTTGCATTGGCCATCCGTCGTCTGGTCCGTGCGCGGCACCCCAAGGGTGGCGGAATACGCGTGGGGTGGTGGGGGCTCGGCTGGTGGTCCTTTTTAATGGCTTCTTCCCACGGAGCGGGCCTGATGGTGATTCCAGTCTTGCTCGCGCACACCGGGCACGACATGGCGCACTTTGCGATGCCCGATCAACCGGGGTTGCTCGGGACGCCGTTTCTTGTCGCCGCCATCCTCGTCCATACGGCTAGTCTGTTAGCCGTTGCCGGCATTCTCGCTCTGCTCTCCTATGAGAGCTACGAAACAAGCGGACTTACGCTTTTGCGACGCGCCTGGTTCAACTTTGATCTGCTTTGGGGCTGCGCACTCTTGGTTGCCGGGGTAGCAGCGCTGCTGATGTGAAAGTGATGGTAGTCAAATAGAGGTTCCGCACGAGCATCGGACTCCTCGGTGGGACCGGGAGGTCCCACCGAGTTTAGAGTCGATACCGCCTAACTGCCCTTTTTCTCGTCCTTATCTTCTTTATCTTCGCGGTCCTTGATTACGGGAGCGGACGTTCCCTTCAGGCCTTCCCACAAGATTTTGTTGTAGAGCTCGGCCGGCACGCGATCCTCTTCTGAGAAGTCGAAGCCGCGGGTTTTCTCCGCCCAGTAATTGACGTCATGAGTCGGTTTCAAGTCAGGACCGGGTATGAACTCCACCGTCGTCGGATTCAGTCCAAGTGTGGTGAGTTTCAGAAGTGTCGAGGCTACAGCGTGATAGGTCCACTTGCCCGACGAGGTGATGTCGAAAACATCTGCCATCGGCCTCGCGTAATAAGTGTTCAAGTTGAGGTGCTCCGCGCCGAAAATGTCCTCGATCGTGCGGAGAACGTTGGGTTGACTGTAGCGGGTGCTCACGACTGCATGCTTCTTCACATAGGGGCCAACGAAGTAGGTCGTGGCGCGATGTGAATCCACATGGTCCGCCCCGTCCTGAGAGTCATCTTCGATGATGATGATCAGAGTGTTTTTCGCATACGGGCTGTTCGCCACAGCTTGAACCAGCAGGCCGACAGCGTAGTCGTTATCCGCTTGCTGCAGTTCCGGAGTGTTCACTCCTCCCAGCGCCTGTGCGAAATTGCCAGTGTGATCGTGACTGAGCCCGCGGATCATTTCGAGCGTCGGCAGATTGCCGTTAGCTACGAACTGCTGGAACTCGCGGTTCCATTCGTTGAAGCGCCAATAGTCCGGGTAGGACTGATCGTAAGCGCGGAAGTACGGATCGTAGAATCCGTTCTGATAGAGAAGCTGGTTGGCTGTCGTGGTCTGAATGATGCCGGCTGCGAAAGGATCGGTGATCGGGTTGGCGATGGTGCCGATGCTGCCCGGAGTGTTGGCCATCCAACCGTAGTTGCGAACCGTTCCACCGGCGTTCAACACGGCGTTGAAGATGTATCCCTGCTGATAACCGGTTGGACCGTCGGTAGCTGCGTGGTCGCCGTCGCCAGCAAGAATGTTGGCCGTGCCTCCGCTCATTGACGAGGTGGCGCTGGTATAGGGTGTCGTCGCTCCGGTCGGGTCAAAGAAGAAGTCGCGGGTAGCCGTAGTATTCAGGTTGCTCGGAATGTTCCGGTTCTGGCCCTCGCCCTCATAAGAGAGGCCACGGTTAACGCGTGCGTAGTTGATCTGCTGCGTGAGTGTTTCGGTGTTGGTTACGCGGCCACGCATGGACCACGACCAGCCGTCCATCGATCCGTCGCCGGGATCCATGAAGTTGTCGAGGGTCACGAAATTCCGCGCCATGCGATGGAAGCTGGGCGTCACCTGCTCGCCAAACAGAGCCAGCGAAGGCTCGCCGTTGGAACCGTTGCCAAGATCACCGAGTATCTGATCGAAGGTGCGGTTTTCTTTCACGACATAGATGATGTGCTTGATTTTGGAACGGAGGAACGCCATGACTTCCGCGTCTGATTCGGAGGGTTGGATCTGGTACCCGTTGTTGGCTGCGACGGTGGACGTCAGATCCCACAGGGACCCACTGCCCGGAACCTTGGCGCTGAGAAGCGATGCGTGCTCGAACTGAAACTGATACTGATTGTTGGCCCTCAGAATCGCGGATTCAGCCGCATTGCCGCCTGGGAAGGGTCCTCCCGGCGGGGTGATGTACTGGATGTTGGCAAAGTTGCCGTATCCATAGCCCGGATTCGGACCTGTGTCGCTCTTGCCGTTGATGACGTACATCCAGTTGCCATCGGCGCTGAATGCAACATCTGTCGGATCGTAAGCAGTGGGAATCAAGCCAATCGTGGTGAAGGCATGTGGTCCGCTGAGCGGGATCACCGCGATCGAGTTTGAGCCGGCATTGACAGCGTAAAGGATTTTTCCTCCAGGAACGATCGCGACAGAAGTGGGCGCCGCGCCAGTCGTGTTCGCGGGGAAACCCAGAAAGGCAGGTCCGCGCGTGTCGATCTTGTGGGTGACCCTGTTGGTTGCGGTGTTAATGACTGCAACCTGGTCCTGATTGTCCTGCGCAACATAGAGAACTGAGCCATCGGCACCCAGCGTCATTCCGTTCGGATTGCCATCCAATCGGATTCGGGCGACGAAAGAGCCCGCAGTTGGGCTGGACACATTGACAGCCACCACTTCACGATCTCGGTCGGCGCCCACATAGGCGATGGTGCCGTTCAAAACGACGGAGTAAGGAAAGGTGCCGCCCTTCGTACCATTCGAAGCGCCTGACGTCGCAAAGGGCCGCAGATCGTATTCATAGCGCACCGTTCCGCTCGCGGTATCGATGACGCTAATCGAATCGTTGTAGTTGTTGGCCGCAACGAGTGTTTTTCCATCGGCAGAAATAGCAAGCCCGGCAACGTTGGGTTCCACACCAAGGCCGAGGCCGGTACGATTGGCGGAGTTGGAGACGCAGCCACCAGGAGCATGGCCAAGGTTGATCTTGGTGCTTAGCGCAAAACTGCTGCCGTTGCTGCTGTAGGCGTACACCGCGTCGTCACAGCCGCCCGATGCATATACAGTCTGGCTGTTGGGCGCCCATACGAGGCCAACGTGCGCATTGGGCTGCTGGATGACTTGTTTCAGGACAGGGCTGGTCTTATTTCCGCCGGAGACGTCGTAAAGAAAAAGAAACTGTGTTGACGCAGCTGTGTCAACGTTGCCGGAGGAGTCGTAAAGAGAGTTCATCCCAGCAGTCAAGATGGCTAGGGTCTTGCCATCGGGGCTTAGGACGACCTTCACCGCCTCACCTGCAATGAAGTTCGGATGGTTGGCGAGACCTGGGTTCAATGGCTGCTGAACGGCGTTCGCCAAAGCCGTTGGCGTTATGTAGAGACCCGGCGGCGTCGGCGACTTCTTGTCATCATCATCTTGCGCGTTTGCAAACCCCGCGAGGAGCAGAATCATCCCGGCGAGAACTATCGGCTTGCGCAGCTCACGGAACCTCAACCGTCTCATGTTGCAATTCCTTCCCTTCGAAGATTTCCTTACATCCTCGGTGAGGCAAGCGCGACTGGACGTTGAACATCGTTTGCGAGGCCTCACAAAAGACCTCGCGAAAGTAAGGGAGCAATGTTGAGGGTGGGTTAAGGGAAGATAAAAAGTTGCGCACAACGGAGTGGCTTATGCGGTGCGCGACAGGCTGGTTCGTCGCGAGGAAGCAGGACGGCATGCGAACGTACGGTCCGCACACCAGTCCTGATTCAGCCCGTGCCAGGTTAGTCCCGGGCTGTGGAGGAGTCCTCGCGGGACACGAGTTTCTTTACGTTCAGTCTCCGAGCGGTTCGCCGGTTGTTGGGTTGAGGAACAGCCGGCCATTTTCCCTCGGAGCGGTAAAGTCGAACATCTGATTGAGCGGGCTGGCGATCGAATCAAACGAGCCTTGACCGATTCGCTGACCCGCGAGCCAGTTGTCCTCGACAAATCGCAGTACCGAGGTCTGATCGGTTACGGTATGGTCGACGAAGTTCTCTTTCGCCCACGGTGAAATGATTAGCAGCGGTTGCCGCGGACCGTAACCGCACCGTCCGAGCGCGTGAGTATTTCCAGGATCGACTCCGGGCAGGGCGCTTGCAGCTGTACCACAGAAACCTGCCCCCGTCAGGGCGTCGTCCGCGCCTGTGGATTGATTCACGATCGGGCCCATCTGGTGGTCGTACCAACCATCGGAATCGTCATACAGGACGACGATTGCCGTGCTCTTCCACGTCGGCTGTTTCTCGAGAAAATTCGTCAGGTTCACAAGAAAGGTCTGTTCATCCAGAGGATTAGAGTAGCCCGCGTGGCCGTCTTGAATGGCTTGCGCTTTGAGGAAGCTGACGGCTGGGAAATTTCCGGCGGAAACGGCTGCGAAGAAATCGGTCAGATCGTATTCGTGATTGGCTGGCCCGCTGTTGCCAATTTCATTGATCGAAGCCGAGCGCGTGTGACTCGGGTTCGACGTCGATGCGTAGTACTGGAACCACGCGTGGTGTGGAATGTAATCAGCCGTGGTACCGGAGAGGCCGGTGGAACTGCGCGCGCAGCCAGTCGTGCCATTCGTATTCACCGCGGACAAGTTGAACCCGCCCATGAACGAACCCCACGAGACTCCTGCCGCGTTCAGCAAGTCCCCGATGTTCTGTCCGCCCATCTGCACCTGGTTTCTTGTGGGATTGGAACAGGCATCGCCGGTCGGATCAGCGTCACTGATCAGCGTGAGTGAGCCACTGCCACCATCTACTTCGAACGTGGTGCCGTTCAACGTCTTTGCGACGCCATTGGTCTGGCCAGAGATCAGGTTGATGGCTCCGGGGCTTGAGGGCCCGAAGGTCGTGCTGTAGGAGTTATCGCTCATTGCGAAGTGCTGGGCGTAATTCCAGAGCGCAGTGACGGTGTTCCCGTCGTAGTAGCCGAGATTGGTCGCGGTGTCGGTCGAGGGGGAACCTACGTGCAAAGGGAACAGGTCCATCAATCCGTTATCGAATGCCTTCTGCTCGTCGGTGTAGCCGTGGTCCTGATCCGCGGTCACGGCTTGCGTGCGATCCAGACGAAACGGATTCGAAGCGCCAGCGCCGTTCAGAGGATTCAGGTTGGGATTGTTCGTAAGTATGGCAGGAGTGTATCCGTTTACTGTTGGAGTTCCCCTCCTGGCGAAGAATGATGGTTCTCCCGAGGGATTGGTGGCCTTCGGATACGTTCCGAAGTAGTGATCGAACGATACGTTCTCCTGAAAAACAACGACCAGGTGCTTGATAGGCGTTGCGGTTTTCCCTCCCGCCGGTGCTGCCAGCACCGGCGACACGCCTGGCCCGAACGCAACCAACACTGCGGTCGATAGGGCCGCTGCCTTTCTGAAAATCGTGGATGCTTTCAACGTCATAGACATCTGCTCCTCCATAGTGAATGTGGGCAGGGCTCCCCACGTTTCAGACGAAAGTAGAGGAAGGTTATTTCAGCAGTTTGACGATCAGATTAAAGGTGCGTGAATCAGGCACTCGGCAAGGGCGTTGTCTGTGGATTTCCTGCTATGGAGCGTGGCTCAGGATCGGAAAGCGCACAGCACGAAACACTCATCAGCCGTGTCTAGAAACTCAACTTCGCAGCAAACTGGAAGACGCGTGGCCCGTTGAGCGCGTTGATGACCTGGAGGGTTCCGAATCCTCCGAGGCCGGAATTCGGAACCAGGAAACAGGTCTGATTGAGCGTATGACCGTCGCCGCAGGTTCCTCCAAACGGACTGTACTGAATGGGGTTTACGCCGGTGCCGTTTTGGACGTAGAAGTTCGAGTGATTCAGAACATTGAAGGCTTGTGCGCGGATGGCGAGCACATGACGCTCGCTCAAATGAAACCGACGAGACAGGCCAAGATCGATTTGTTGCGTCCAAGGTCCATAAAATGCATTCAAACCCGAAAATGGGCTTGGGCTCCCTGCGTTGATCCCCAGCGCGGAGTTGGCGGTGCTCTGCAGGGCTGCGGTGTTGTTGATTGCATTCTGCGGTGCGCCATCAGGACACCCGTTTGAGATGTCCGCTGCAGCACAGGAAATGTCGATGAGGGCAGCATACGGGCGCCCGGAGGCGAACTGCATCACCGTGCTGATGGTCCAGTCGGACAACACGCTGCGGAATACCCCTGATTGAAGTCGGGACTCTACCTGCGGTTCGAACACTCCGGCGATGGACAGGCGGTGGCGTTGATCCAACAGGTAGGGCGCGTGCGTATTGCGGAAGTCGAACTGGTTATTGAAGTCGACGCCGCGCGACATCATGTTCTTGGAAAACGTATAAGCAGCCTGGAAAGCAAGCCCAGCGCGGAGCCGTCTTTGGGCCTGGACGAAGAGGGCATCGTAGTTGTTGACGCCGGGGCTAATCAGCGCATTGATCTGACCAAAGCTGGTTGTCAGGCGATGATCATTCTCCGCAAGCAACTGTGAGTCGAGATTCGGAAGCGTGACGCTTGGGCCTTGGCACCCGCCGGGATCGGTCGCACCGGGAGCGCACTGCACATAGGTCGTCGTTCCGACTGGAGCCGACTGATTCAGATCGTAGGCGCTCGAAGAGAGCAAGTGAACACCGTGCGTCCACGTTGTTCCCACCGTGATGACGGTGTCGCGCGCCACCTCGCGTTCGATCTGTAAACTTCCCTGCAAGACGTAGGGAAAACGAAGGTTTGGGCTGACGAGTGAAATATCCGATGCAGAGAATTGCGAGAGATCGGCAATCTGATTTGGGAAAACTGCGGTCTGCTGGGTCGGGATGAGCGAGCCGTCATCTCCGTAGTTATAGGATACCGATGCCTGTTGCGAAAGCAGGCCGTTCGAGACGACCGAATTACGGTAGTTCAGACCGTTGAGATTCTCATAGAAGGTTCCGAAGCCGCCGCGAATCACAGTCCGCTCCAATGGCTGCCATGCGAAGCCAAAACGCGGAGCAATTCTCTGATACTGATTCGGAAATTGACCGGTCCATGGGAATGCAGGATTTTCGTTTGGCTGCGGGTAAATCTGAAAATCCTCACGCACACCCATATCCAAGGTCAGCCGCGGATGAATCCGAAATGTATCGTGGAAATAGAACCCGAGATACGGCACGTTGAAAGAGAATTTTGGCTGACCGGTACTCTGAAAGAAGTTGTCGTAAATGCCGAGGGCAAAGTTGGGCAGGCTCGAAAAGCTATAGGTTCCCCGAAACGTTCCGAATTGTGCCTGTGCATCGGGATCGAACCCACCGAATGCCAGATCCGTTACATGTGCGTGGTTGAATTCCACGCCAAACTTGAAGGTGTGTTTTCCGCGTAAATAACTCACATGATCTGAGATCTGCCAGGTCGCCTCGTTCGTGCGCCCTCCAGCGAATCCAGCATTTCCCAATTGCAAGTTGCTTCCAGCAACAGATTCGCCGCCCGCCGGGGTCAATAGTACGGTGGGCTGCGCCGGACTAACGAACCCGGTTGGAGTGGAGAATTGGTCATCGCGCGAAAAGCTGGCGTGAATTTCGTTGAGGAGATTGCTGCCGTAGGCATGACTCCATCCCAGGCTGGCGTGATAATCACGAACAAAAGCATTCGCCAGCGCGCTCTTTCCAAAAAGTGGCGTCTGACTGTTCACGATGAATCCGTTGGGCGAGGCGAAACGATTCCAGTTCAGACTGAGGTAGAAGCGGTCGTCCTTCGCATCGCGGTAGTCAATTTTCGAGAATAGCGCCCAATCGTTGCGAAAGCGTGGTTGCAGTCCGAGATTCGATTGGATGGCGTGGAGCGCGTTGGCAACATCCTGCAAATAAACCGGGTTTGAAGGGTCCGGAGAAGACAAGTTACTTGGGACTGGAAGATCGGCGTTGAAGGCAGGAAGTTGGGTGCTAGTCGGAACTCCAAAGTCTGTTTGGTCGAGTCCTTCGAAACTGGGATTGATCGCCGTAATCGGATTCTTTTCGTGCTGCTGCTCATAATCCGCGAAGAACCATGCCCGACGCGGAACGACCGGGCCGCCGAATGATCCACCAAATTGCTGTAAAGCATCAACGGGGCGCGGAAACCCGTTCGCCTTGCTGATGGCATCCTTCGCTCCCGTAGCTGAGTTTCTGTTGTAGTAAAACGCGTTTCCGTGAAAGGTGTCGCTGCCAGAGCGAGTGACAACGTTTACGAAGCCGGTCGCTGCCCCGCCGTATTCCGCGCGGTAGGGAGACACCGCTACTTGAAACTCTTCGATTGCGTTCTCGCCGAAGATGTACGGCACTTTCTCACCACCGCGCGCATTGCCAAAATAGTTGCTACTGGCACTTGCGCCGTCGACGGTGAAAGAGTTCGCTCCGTTGCTGTTCGCGTAGCCGCTGTCTTCCCCGCCTTGCTCCCCTGCAAAACTCACCAGCCCCGACTGGCCGTCCGGAGTCGCGTTCGGTACCAGTAAGGAGAAGTCGAGGAATCGCCGTCCGCTGAGCGGCAACCCGTCGAGCAAATTGCGTGTGATGACGGAACTCTGGTCGGAATCGTCACCACGCAGCAGCGGAGACTCGCCGGTCACGGTTATCGATTCGCCTCCTGCCCCGGGTTTCATCTGGACGTGTACCGTTGTTGTCTGACCAATCTGTACCAGCACGTTTTCCACGATCTGTTTCCGAAACCCGGCAGCTGTGACCTCAAGTGCGTATTGTCCAACCGGCTGCGAAAGAAAGACGAATATTCCAGTATCGTTGGTGGTTTTCTTAACCTCTTGGCCTGTGTTCCGCGATATCAGCGCCGTGGTGGCATGAGGCACGACCGCGCCTGATCCATCACGCACCGTGCCGTGAATCGATCCTGATGGCGTCCCCTGCCCGTAGAGAAAAGGTGTGGCCACCACAATGCAGAAAACGACAGTCGCTAAGCTTGCTGTCACGGTATCAATGTATTTTCGTTGCATATCAAGGAACCGTTTTGGTGTGTGATCAGGATCGAAATTCGAGAAGTATTCGATACTCAAGAGCAACATGACGGCAGAAGAACTGCTTCCAAACGGGCTCCGGCGCTCTCATGCCCAGCTAACCGCCCGAGGCGGAGAAGGCCAGCAATTGGAAGAACATTTAGCAGTGCATTGTTACTTAACGATTACGCAGAGATAAATTCTCAATGAATCGGACCTGGAGGAAAAACGGTTCGCAATCTTAACCGTCGTTACCAGGGCGACACTACGACTTACCTTCATGCGCCGGATGGAGAACGATCACTTGCGCGGCCGGCTGATGCTCGAACAGGGCAGCGTGATGCCCATCCCACTTGCTTCTCCCCAGTTCCGAGGAGTCGGGAAAATGACGGAATTGAACGAGAGCGGCGCCGATTCCTGACATCGGAAATGGATTGACAGGGCGGATCCGTTTAACCTAGGCTAGTAAACGTTTACTCAAGGCAAACATAGGGCTGCCCTTCATGTGGCACGTGCGCCATCAACGGCTCTTCGCCCTCTGTCTCGTAGTCGTCGCTGCAAGTGTCAGCCATCCTCGATTCGTTTACGCGGACGATCAGCCCCCAACCCTTAAACGGCAAGGCGATGTCGAGTACATGCACGATCCTTCGATCATCAAGGATGGTGACACCTGGTATGTGTTTGGGACCAACAACGGCCCCGAGCGCTCGGGCGAACTGCCTATCCGATGCTCGCAAGATCTTCATCACTGGAAACGTTGCGGCTACGTTTTTCAAAGCATCCCCGAGTGGATCAAAAAGGAGAGTCCTCAGACCAAGGAACTCTGGGCGCCCGATCCTTCTTATTTCAACGGAGAGTTTCACATCTATTACGCATTCTCAGTCTTCGGGAAGAACACCTCAGGGATCGCGCTGGTCACGAACAAAACTCTGAACCCGAAGAGTCCTGATTTCCATTGGGTCGACCGTGGGCTCGTGCTTCGTTCCAAACTCGAAGACGACTTTAACGCAATCGACCCGAACCTTGTCGTCGACGATCAAGGACACGCGTGGTTGAGCTTTGGGAGCTTCTGGTCGGGAATCAAGATGCGCGGCATCGATCCGAAAACGGGCCTGCTCTCCGGCGAGGACACCAAACTCTACTCGCTTGCCACCCGCAAGCGCCCGGCCAATCCGCCGCCCAATCCTCCCGGCCTTCCCGGCGACTGGCAGGCAGTGGAAGCTCCAAACATTGTCCATCACGATGGCTATTATTACCTGTTCGTGTCGTGGGATCTCTGTTGCCGCGGGACGAAGAGCAATTACAAAACGATGGTGGGACGCTCAAAGAACGTCACCGGGCCCTACGTGGACGCAAGCGGCACGCCCATGCTGGAGGGTGGCGGAACTCCATTGCTCGTCGGCAACAAGCGTTGGATTGGTCCGGGCGGCGAGTCCGTCCTTCCGCAAAAGGATGGCGACATCATCGTGTACCACGCTTACGACGGAAAGACCGGACAAGCCTGGCTACAGATTTCTACGCTCACCTGGCAGGATGGGTGGCCGCACGCCGCCATTGAAGGAGTACAGGGCTCCGGACAGTGATTCGGAAGTTTAGTTCGCAGGAGTTGACGCCGGCGATTCCTCGAGACCCAGAATCTTGAGCGCGTGCTGGTGTTGCTCGACCTCCGCATGCTCCAGGCGCGTCGCGATTTCCAATTCCTTTGCCGACTCTTCTTTCAGTCCCAGCCGCGCCAGATCCAATCCCAGGTAGTAGTGCGCCTCCCGAATCGTGAAATCGCTCGCGATGGCACGCCGCAAAAACTCGGCCGCCTGCTCGTAGTTTTTTCTCTGGTACGCGACCTGCCCCATCCCCGTAAGGGCCCCCGCATGCTTCTCGTCTCGCTTCAGGGTCGTTCGGAAATTGTTTTCGGCGCTGTCCAGCTGGTTTTCCGCCAAGTCCAGCAGACCGAGCCGAAAATAAGATTCTGTCTGTACGGGACGTAACGCTATCGAGCGTTCGAATTGCTCACGTGCGGCAAGATTCTCCTGCAGGGTTTGAAGTGCGAGTCCGACCGCGTAGTGTCCAGACGGATCGTTGGGGTGCAGCTGCACATAGCGCGAGAAAGAATTCCTCGCGTCCGCGTACTTCGCAGCTCCCATCTGCGCCCGCCCCAGCCCGTAAAGAGCCGCGCCGTCATCTGGCTTCGATGCGAGCAGCGTATGAAACGCTTCCGTCGCGTCGGCGAACAACGACATCTGCACTTCGACCATGCCCAGCCGGTATTGCACCTCGAGATCGGACGGGTTGAGTTTTCGTGCCTGCAGCATCGCCGCCAGAGCCTGTTCCGGATTATTCTCGTCCAGGGCTGCAGACGCCTCCTCTATCCGCAGGCGCACAAGCGAATCACGAGCGTCGGTTCGCGAAGGATCGAGACGCAGCGTTTCGCCTAACTGCGCGATCGCGTCTTCGCGCCTCCCCATCTGTATATAGAGGAAACCCAGTCCTGAGTGCCCTCCGGCAAAATCCGGCTTGATCCTGATTACGTGCTTGAAGAAGTCCTCAGCGTCGGATTCGCGCTTCTGTTGCGCCCGCAGAATGCCCATGAAGTTCAGCGCATGATAATCCTCGGGATCTGCTTGCAGGATGGTCTGTAACTCGATTTCCGCCAACTTCAGATCTCCGGCAGCAAATGCCTTCGCAGCTTCCCGGAGCAATGCAGGGTTGCTGGAGTTCCTTTGAGTTCCGTTCTGAGGGGATGAGGGCTGGATCGCTTGAGGCTGACTTGCGCTTGAACAGAGAAGTGCCAATGCAGTACACACAGAAAAATGTTTGACGAAGGACCCGCTCATGGCGATCACCAAAGGCACTTTTATTTGCGCACCATCCCTGACGCCATACCGCTGCCCGCTTCTTGCCTCTGCCGCAGTTCTTCGGTCAGTTGGAATTCCTTCGCCGACAAGTCCGGCTTGTTCAGGCGCTGATAAATTCTGCCGAGAAGGTAGTGCGTCGCCGAATCTTTCGAATCGAGTTTCGCCGCCTCCTCCGCGGCGGCCTGAGCGTCCGAATAACGATGCAGATCGAAATAGGCTTTGCCCAATTGATAGCGAACCTGGCTCGACTTGGGATCGATCTCAGCAGCTTTCAGTAGATGAGCAACACCCTCGTCGGGCTGATTCGTCTTCACCAGCAAGGCGCCTAAATCAAGATGAGGCTGAGCCGATTGCGGCAAATTGTTTTTATCCATTTCGATGGCCTGCTGATAGGCCGCGATAGCATCTTCCATCTGATTCTTGGCCTCGAGGCACAGACCCAGATTGTCCTGAGCCTTGACACTCTTCGGATCGAGGCGCAGAACCTCCCGAAACGAAGCGATCGCATCGTCGAAGCGATTCTGTTGATAGCGCAATCGGCCCAGGTGATAACGAGCCTCAGCATTGTCCGGCGCAATACGGACGGCCTCCTCCAGGTAGCGACCCGCGTCCGTGTAATCGCCCATCAACACGTAATCCAACGCGCCAATCTTTAGATCATCGGCAGACGGAGGTTTCAATGACGACGCCTCATGCATCAGCTCCAGCGACTCTTGCGGACGATCCTGCCTGAAGCGCACATACGCCAAAAGATAATCGGCATCATCGGATTTCGGATGCGCCTTCCGATACACTTGCAGCACCTCGGCCGCATCGTCGAACCGGTTCAGGTTAACCAGGCTCTTCCCCTGAAACAGCAGCGCGTCGGTCTGATTTGGTTGCTGGCGCTCCACCTCGGCAAACGCGGCGGCGGCCTGTTCCCACTGGCGTTGCTGAAACAGAGCGGTGGCCTTTTCAAATTCCGTCTGTGCCGAGGCTGTCGACGGACACACGCTCGCCAACCCAAAAATGATGCTCAGAACCACAAGCCTGTACGACATTTCCATGCTAGTTATTGGACGGTGCTTCTTCCTTGATCGTCAGAATCTGGTCACCTTTCGTTTCGGGCAGAGCCTGGACCATTCCACTCGGCCAGCGGATCCGGATCGATTTCACGCTTACCGCGTTGCCCAGTCCGAAGTGTAAGCGCGGATCGCTCGATGATTGATAACTGCTGGCTGTGGTCACGCTGGCGTACTGTTTGCCCGATTCCGTCGCAATCTCCACCTGCGCGCCGATCGCGTCGCGGTTACTCTTCACGCCGACCAGTTTCAAGGTCAGCCAGTGATTGTCCGTCGGCGTCTCGTTTTTTAACACCCGTGCAGGCCCGTTGTTCGATGTAACAATCACATCGACCTTGCCATCGTTGTCGATATCTCCCGAGGCCAGACCACGCCCAGCCCAACGTTTGTGGAAGACTTCGCCGGAGCTGGAGGAAACGTCAGTGAATTTCCTCCCCCGTTCGTTATGCAGCAGCATCGGCGGTTCCAGGTAGTGCAGGTGAGGCTCGTTGACTTCGATATTGTCCATCACATGCGCCTGTACGATGAACAAATCCTTCCAGCCGTCGTTATCGTAGTCCAGAAACCGCACGCCCCACCCGGAATGGAGCAGAGTGATCGCGCCCAACCCCGACGAATTCGTCGCGTAATCAAAGGTTCCGTCACCACCATTGGTGTAAAGGCTGTAGCGCTGGTTGGCCAAGTCTGTCACGATGACGTCGGGCCAGCCGTCATTATTGTAGTCTTCGAAGTCGACACCCATTCCTGCGAACGTTGCTCCACCGCCGTCGAGAGCGATTCCCGAAACCAGGGCAACTTCCTCAAAAGTGCCGTCTCGCTTGTTGTGATAGAGCGCCTCCGGAATCGAGTCATTCGCGATGAAAAAGTCCGGCCAACCGTCTTTATCGTAATCAGCGACGGCCACGCCCAAGCCCTTCATCGGCTTGTCGACCCCCGCTTTGTGCGACACCTCGATAAACTTGCCGTTCCCTTCATTGTGGTAAAGCAGGACGGAGACCGGCTTGAAAATGTCGGGATGACAGTACGACCGATAGCCCTCGCGCCGCTCCCCGCAATAAATGTCGTCAAACTTCCACTCCATGTAGCGCGCCACGACCAAATCCAGCCGTCCGTCGTGGTCGTAATCGAACCACGCTGCGCTCGTCGCCCAGCCAGAACCGGCGACGCCAGCCTTATCGGTCACGTCGGTAAAAGTCCCGTTGCCGTTGTTGTGGTAGAGAGTGCTTCGCCCATAACCTGTGACAAACAAGTCTTCGTATCCGTCATTGTCGAAGTCGCCGACGGCGACGCCGGTGCAATAACCAATCCCGGCGAGGCCTGCTTTTTCCGTAACGTCCTCAAACGACCCATCTACCTTCTGGTGATAAAGCCGGTTCCAGTACTGTGGCCCGTCTTTCTGAGGGATTGCGTCCGGCTGCATGGGATCGTCGATTCGCGCTCCGTTCGCGAAAAAGATATCCAGGCGGCCGTCGTTGTCGTAGTCAAAGACCGCGACCCCAGATCCCATCGTCTCCAGCAGATATTTCCGCGACGTCGGCGACGCCTTTTGGACGAAGCGAATGCCGAGCCTTTCCGTGACGTCGACAAAGCGGCCGGAAATTCTGCTGATATCACTTCCTGATGAGTTCTGTGATTGAGCTGAGATCCCGGGATAAGACACGAAATAGAACAGGCCTACGAAAGCGAGCCATGCCATGAGCCCCTTGTAGGGATTTATCATCTGCAGAAGAAACGCCCAATGCCGGGAAGCCCTTACAGTTTACCTCCCACCGCCCGCCAGTCGACCTCCTGCATTTCGGTCACAGACCGCACGCACGCCGTACTACAGCGAAAAAATTGGGCCGTCTGGCGACGGCCCGAGCGTGGGTGGTCAGTAGTACGGCTAGAACTCAAATTTCAATTGCAGCTGAATCTTGCGCGGCAGGAGTAGATAACTTCCCCCACCGGTATTACTGAAGTTGGTGATTTGCATCAGGCCGAAGGAATTGTTGACGGTGGTTGAATCATAAGGATTCAGATCCTCCGGACGATTCCAAATGTGCCGGTTGAATGCGTTAATCATGGTCAACTGGAAGTTGAGATCGGTCGCCTCGGTGATTTTCGTTCGCTTGATGAAGCTGAAATCCTCCGAAAGGTAAGGTCGCATTCGGACGTCACCGAAGACGCGGGGTGTTGTGCCGAACACATAGGTGTTGCGAGCGGCCAGGTTTGCTGCCGAATTCGGGTCGTCGAACGCAATCGGATTGATGTGGTTCGGCAGGTTGATCGCATTAAAGATCGGCTGCGTCGCTGGATCCCAGTTCCCGCTCCTGAATGCCGAACTCAGGATCGAGCTGCCCGCCACCTGGTTGAACCGGATACATTCCGACCATCCCGGCGGTGCCGTTGCGCAGCCAAACGACAGCGGTTGCCCGCTTTCGTAACGCTGAACCCCGCCGATTTGCCATCCGCCGATGACCTTATCGAGAGCTCCTCCACGATTGATAAAGCGCTTCCCTTTACCGATCGGAAGCTCATAGAGGTAGCTGACGACGAAGTTGTGGGTCAGATCCTGGTTGCTGACTGACTTGTCGGTCTGGGGATTAAAGAAGTTGCTCGGAGCACCACCCTGATGCAGGGTAGCAAAGAATGGCAGCGCCGCATCCGCGTTCGTCAACGTCTTCGACCACGTGTAGGACGCCATCAGGTTCAGTCCGTTGTGGAAGCGGCGGGTTAGCTGTGCTTCGAGCGCGTTGTACGTCGATTGCCCCAGGTTCTCCAGTTGTCCGTCGCTGTTCAGGAAACGGAACTGGGGAAATGGAAGCAGAGCCTGCGCCACTTGCTGCGTCGTATCGAACCCAGGATACGGGGATGGAACGGTAGTCTGAGAGTTCACCGCCTGCGTCAGCAGAGTACCCAACGAGAAATTCTTCGGGTTCAGGAGATTCTCGCCGTCGTAGTTGCTGCGAAGGTGAGTGGAATGCTGCCCAACGTATGCCAGGTCAAGGATCAGGTCAGTCGCTAACTCCCGCTGCATTTCAACGCTCCAGTTCTGGATCATCGGTGGGCGTCCATACGAAGGAGCAAGATAGGTCTCGGAGCAGCAGTTCTGATTATTCACCTGCGACGGATCGAGATTGGGCAGGGTTGGCCTCGGGACCGGAAACGCCGAATCTATCGTATAGGGAGAGGTGAAGCCGTTCGAAACAATTCCAGCCGTCCCCTGGAAGCCCTGGCGGCTATATGCACCGAAATCGGCGTATTGCAGGCCACCATAGATGATCCCGTAGCCTCCGCGGAAGACGGTCTTTCCATTCCCCATGAAACCAGGCGACCACGCGAACCCGAGGCGCGGGCCAAAATTCTTCTTATAGATTTCAGCCCAACGTTCGTTCGTAACGCCATTCCGTCCTGGCCCTTTGCCGCCGAACACCAGAGCCCCGGGAAGATTCCCGGCCGCCGGATTTGGTGCCGTCAAGCTGATGTTGGAAGTATTATTGTCGGCTTCTTTAAACGGCTCATCGACTTCGTAGCGCAAGCCGTAAGTCAGTGACAAATTTGGCGTGATCTTAAAGTTATCCTGGACGAAACCGGCGAAATATGAGCGGAGCCAACGGGCCTGGTCCTGATAAACCGTGTAATTCGCGTTGTCCGTGTTGCCGAGCAGCATGCTGGCGATGCTGTTTCCGGTCAAGGCACGTTCGTCGACCGAGGCACCAGCCGCAGTACCGAACGTCGCGGTCTGAGCCCCCGTAAAGGCGTACGTTCCACTGGTGTTCTGGAAGTTCAGCGGCGAGTATTGCTGATACCACTGCTCATACCCGACTTTAATTTCGTGTTTGCCGCGAATCCAGGTGAGGGTGTCGTTGAAGCGGAAGCCATTGTCAATCGTATCGCCGTATACATTGTCGCCCATGTTGCTGGCGTTGGTTTGTGTGATCGAGGGGAAAATCTTGCCAAAGGGGCCGCCCGTAATGCCGAGAACCTGATCGAAGTCCTTGCCTCCGCCCAACGCCACACCGGCACCTACGTTCTTGCTGTTCGTCCGGTTGTAACCAAGGTTCAGGTGGTTGAGCATCGCAGGCGTAATGGAGTAGTCGTAACCGAAGCGGATGTAATGTGTCCCGAAGAACTGATTGCGGCCATAGCCCGAAGGACCGGCCCACTGCGGATTCGTTGAGATGCGAACGTTCTCGCGCGAAGAGTAGGTGAAATACGCCTTGCTCTTCTGGCTGATGTTCTGGTCGAGGCGGAACGTCGTCGTCGTGTCGAGAATTGGAAAGCTGAACGGGAAGTTGTAGTTGTTCGCGATTCCACCCGACGTTGGTGCGGGATAGAACGACAAGATGTTCTGCCCAACCGTAGATGTCGGGGTAAGTATGTTGCCTGCGAACGGTGTCCGGCACTGAACACCACCGATTGTCTGCTCCGTACCAGGCTGGAAGATCTGCCCCTGCAGGATCTGCTGCCCTGTACACGGATTAATCACCGGGTTGCCTTTCGAGTCCACCAACCCGGCACCGAGAAACTCACTGAAATCACCTGTGCGTTCTTTCGCAGTGGGCACTGTCGTAGTGGTCACACCGCCTTGTGTTTGGCGATATTGTTCCCACGAGAAGAAGAAGAATGTCTTGTCTTTGCCGTTGTAGAGGTGCGGGATGATGACCGGTCCCCCCAAGGCTCCACCGTAGTCATTCTGACGGTCGAGTGGCCTTGCATAAGTGGATCGTGCCGCTCCGCACTGCGGGCCGGTGGGATTGGCCAGGCAGTAGTCGTTGCCCCACACATTCGCGTCCAGATCTTCGTTCCTGAAAAGTTCATAGGCGACGCCATGAAAACGATTGGTGCCGCTTTTGGTGTTAAAGCTCTCAACTCCACCCGTCGTGCGCCCGAATTCGGCCGGAACGGTCGAGGTGAGAATCTTGAATTCGCCCAAGGCTTCCACCGAAGGAGCAGTCTCGTCGAACGAGGAACCGTTCTCGGAACGGGTCGTGGCGGCTCCGTCCAGAAGAACCTCGGTCGCATAGTTTTGGCCACCGGTGATCTTTGATTCGAACGTGCCGCCGTTTCCGGAGTCCGAACCCGGCCCAACCACGCCCGGCGTCAAAAACGCGAAGGCCTCAGGCGAACGCATGGCCTGGACGGTACTGCCGAGCGGGAGGGGAAGATCAAGAATTTGCTTGGCGCTGACGACGGTTCCGATATCGGAACTCTCGGACTGTACCGTGGGGACATCGGCATTCACTGAGACAGTTTCGGAAACGGTACCGGTCTGCAAACGAATGTCCAGCGCACTTGTCGTGGCAACCTGGACGACGACGCCTTTGTACGTCGCCGTCTTGAATCCGGGCGCTGTCGCGGTTACGTCGTAGGTGCCAATGCTCATGTTGGGGAGTTTGAACGCCCCGGCACTGCTTGATACGGTCTCATAAACCGCTCCAGTCGCGACCTCGCGAGCGCTGATTTTGGCCGCCCCTACGAGGGCTCCGGACGGATCGAAAATGTTGCCTGCAATCGAGCCTTGATTGGACTGTCCCAGAGCGGATCCAACCAGCAGCAACGACGCCAATGCAAATCCAACAATGCGAGGGACAAGACTGCAATTGCGATCACCGCACTCCCGATGCAATTTCATATCTGATCTCCGATGAGTCTCAACCAAGAGCTTTTCGCCAACCGGAAAACGTTTTCCCTAGTTACCCACAAAACGCCGCTTAAACCTGGCGGCTTTTTTCCCTCACTGAGGGGTGTCTTGAATTTGTGCGGAGCGCTTCAGCTTGTCCTGCAATCGCTGCGCTTGTTGCGCGTCCGCTTGTTGCTTCAAGCGCATGAAATTTTCCAGCGCTGCCTTCGACTCTTCCGGCTTTTGCTGGCGGCGGTACAACTGCGCCAGCTGGTAGTACGACTGCCGCAAAGTATCGCTATCTTGTGTCCCGGATTCTTTTGACTGTTTGACTGCAAGCAAAAACTGAGTGACCGCATCATCGATATTGCCGAGCTGCGATTGCGCCCGTCCGAGCTGGTAATGTGCGTCTGCCGAGCGTGGCTCACGGCGAAGAAGATCCTGCAACAAACTCGACGCAACCTCTGGCTTCGAACGTTCGAGACTCACGACCGCAAGCTTGTACATCGAAGTTTGACTCTGTGGATCGATTTTGAGTTCGCTCTGAAACTCCGATTCGGCCTCTGCCAGGTGGTTTTGTTCCAGATAAATATCGCCAAGCTCCTCGTGCAGGCCAGGCTCATCGCTCTTGAGTTTGAGCGCTTCCTGGCACTCATGCGCTGCTTCTTCCAGCCGATCCTGCTCCACGAAAGACTGCGCCAGCACCTGGTGCACGCGCGAAGAGTTTGGATCCGCCCTGTACATCTTCTCGTAGGACTCTTTCGAGACGAGGATGTGAGCACGGCCGCGGTGGTAAAGAATGTCGACATCGTCGGGCGCGAGTAAAGCCGCCTTGTCAAGGCTTGTGCTGGCGCCATCGGCATCCCCTGCCCCAAGTTGCGCGACGCCCAGCCACATCCAGGCCTTGGCATTCTTCGGATCCGTTGCCGTCTCATGTTTGACCGCGGCGATCGCGTCAGGGTAGTCGTTGTTTCGATACTCCGCGATCCCGAGAAACAAATTCGCGCCACGCAACGAAGGCTTCAGACTCAGGCTGCGCTTCAAGGAGCTAATGGCGTCATCCAGCCGTCCCTGCTGAAGGCGAACCAGCCCTAGATTGAAATGGGCCTCGGCAAAGCGCGGCATCGCGGAAGTGACGCTCTGGAAGTCCGCCGCCGCTACGTCCAGTTGGCCATTCCGCATTGCCAAGTTTCCTTCGTGAAACGTTTTCTCGATTTCGCCCGTCTGGGAGGCCAGCAACGGACCCAGCGCAACAACCAGGATCGCCAACAAACAGGCCCGGAAGCACGCACGCTCGTACTGCAGTCTTCCCCACATTCGGAATGCGCTGAGGAATCTAGTATTTAAAGATTAGGGTTGTCAAGACGAAAGCGAACGATTTTCGCTGTGGTCGCTTTTGAGTAATCGTTTTCTGAAAATGGGAGATACATCTTGCCACGATTTCAGCCACTTATGATTTTTGGAAGGACTATTTTGTATCCAATATACAGATGTGCTATTTCTGAACGGCAGCCCCTTCAGAGCTGCGGCCTGTTTCGTGCGCGTCGACGCCGTGCTCTTCCGTCACTCTGAAAATCTGGTCAATCCCAGGAATCTTCATGCTCTCCACTCTTCCACTGGGCCAATGAATCTCACACTTTTCGATGGTCGTGTTGGAACCGAGTCCGAAATGAATGCGGGGATCATTTGTTGAGGCAAAACTCCCGCCGCTCAACACATCTCCTCGTTGCCGGATTCCGCCCGCTGTCAGGTAAACCGTCGCGCCCACCGCATCCCGTGGACTCTTCGCTCCTCCGACGAGACTTAACTCGACCCAATGGTTCTTATCATCGCTGACGTTTCGCAACAGAGCCGGGGAACGGTCGAGTTGATTAATCACCACGTCGATCTTGCCATCGTTGAAGAGGTCGCCAAATGCTGCCCCGCGAGCCGTGAACAACTGCGCGAGCGCCGTTCCCTTCACCGCGGGCATCAGGTCGAACTTTTCACCTTTCATGTTGTGGAATAGCAGGGGACGCTGCGCAAACGTGGTGCCCCAATCGCTGGCGTCGACCTCCGGATAAACATGGCCATTCGCAGCCAGCAGATCCTTCCAGCCGTCGTTGTCGTAGTCGAAGAATCCGGTGCCCCATCCAAGGAATGGAATCGTGACCTCGGCAATTCCGATCCGATAGCTGATGTCGGTGAAATTCCCACCCCCTTCATTGCGATAGAGCGGGTTGTAATCGTCGGAGAACACCGTGTTATACAGATCGAGAAGCCCGTCATTGCGGTAATCCCCAACCGCAATGCCCATGGATGCCGTCTCGCGGCCGTTTTCGTTGAGTGCGTACCCCGACGCGTAGCTCGCATCCTCGAACTTTCCGTCGCCTTTATTGATGTAGAGATAGTTTGGCGTGGAATCGTTCGCCACGATCAGGTCCGGTTTCCCATCATTGTTCACATCCGCGAAGACTGCAGTCAGGCCGTAATATGCGCCCGGATCGCTGACACCCGCTTTCTCACTCACATCCGTGAATGTGCCGTCGCCATTGTTATGGAACAGGTGATCGCACTCGCCTTTCAGTCCACGTGGGCCGCACATCACGTTGATCCCGCGAAACTGGCACGTCGAGAACGCTACCACCGGTGACCCGGGAACAGGGGGATGTGCGATGTCGTAGTGCACGTACCCCGGTACGAACAGATCGAGTCGCCCGTCTCCGTCGTAGTCACCGAAAGTCGCGCCTGTCGACCAGTTTCCCAGTGCGACGCCCGCCTTTTCGGCAACATCCGTAAACGTTCCGTCGCGATTGTTGTGATAAAGCCGGTTCTTTCCGAAGTTGGCGACATAAATATCCGGCGAGCCATCGTTGTCGTAGTCGCCAATTGCAACCCCAAATCCCCAGCGATCGTTCGTTACGCCCGCCTTTGCCGCTACGTCTGTGAATGTGCCGTCGTGGTTGTTGTGGAAGAGCGCGGCGTGCGGAGGCTCGGCCCTGCCATCCAATGCCTCGTAGGTCGAGCCATTCACCAGGTAGATATCAAGCCAGCCGTCATTGTCGTAGTCGAGCAGCGCCACACCCGACCCGACAGTCTCCAGGATGAATTTCTTCTTCGTTGGGCCCATGACATGTCGCCAGGTCGTCAGGCCTGCTTTGTCCGCTATGTCGCGCAGAATTACGGGACCGCTGTCCACAAAACCGCCTGCGGTGATGGGACGCTTCTCGGCATCCAGCACAGCAGCATGAGATCCTCCCGTCGAGACGGAGCTCTGCGCCTGCGGGGGCGGACTCGATTCCTGCGTGGCCGCCAGAATGATCGTCGCCAGGAGTGCGACAAACACGGACGCTCCGGCAACGCGGCAGGCCGACCTTAGGTTTCTGTGGATCGAGCGAGGAGTGGGCATGGCGAGGACGGCTTGAACACGATAACACCGTGCGCGCTTGTTTGTGCGTCTTCGTCCAAGCAGCCTTCGACAAATCTCTCGAAAGAATTCCGGCCTCAACTGAGTGTGAGTGTGAGCTTGGTGACTGAAGCCGCCGGGAACGTATATGTGAGCGTTCGGCCCTGGCCCTCCATCGTTTTCGTCTGCGGCGCCACAACGTTCCTTTGTTCGAAAGAATTGTGCGCGTGGATATCGGCGTTCGTAAGAAACGCCGCCGAACCCGACTGCATACTCGCACCGCGAACCGTGATTTCCGTCTCGCGCTGCGAAGTCACATCTGGATTCACGACGGTGAGCACGAGTTGCTTGTCATGCAGGGACGCAGATCCTTTCAAACCCCAGAACGATGCTTTTTTTCCATCACGGTCGTAGGTGACATCCGGCACAGAGAAAATTGTCCGCAGGCTCTGCCCGCCTTGATGGGCGGCATAGAGCGCGAACACGTGACCGACCGGTGTGACGCAGAATTTGTCTTCGTGCGCGAGATAGAGACTGTTCAGGCAATTGATCAGTTGCGCGCAATTGGCCATCGTCACCTTCTCCGGATGGCGATTGAAAATATCGAGTGTCATGCCGCTGAACACTGCATCGCGCAATGTGGGAACCTGTTCCAGTTGATCGGATGAAGTCGCTTCACCGCCCGGTTTGTACCAGGGTCCCCACTCGTCGACGACCAGCTTAATCCGATGGTCCGGATCCAGTTCTCCCATCACCTGCCAGTGGCCACTGATCAATCCTTCCATCCGATCGCCCTCGCGCAGCAGTTCGTACCAGTCCACCGCTTCGAATTTGAGAGCGTCACCCTTGCCCTTGAGCCAGTCCTGCGTAGCCCCTCGACTCAAGTTCCACGCGTAGTGATGCAGCGCCATTCCAAATACGGAGCGCAGTTGAAACCTGCCCTTCTTGACGATCTCCTCCAGGAATCCTCGCGTCCAGTTCCAGTCGTCGACGTTCGGGCCCGACGCAATAAATGAAAGCTCCTGATGCTCGTAGCGCGGGACCCACGTCGTCCAGCGGCGGAATTCGACCGCATATTCCTGCGCTGTGAAGTTCCCGCCACATCCCCACGACTCGTTGCCGACGCCCCAGTAGCGAACATTGAAGGGTTCGGCATATCCGGCCGCCGTCCTCATATCGGCAAGCGTTGTACTCCCTGCCGGTGAGTTGCAGTACTCAACCCACCGGTAAAAGTCCTGCGCAGTCAGGCTGCGGACGTTCGCCGCGAGATAGGGCTCGGCGCCGATCAGCTTGCAGAAGTGGGCAAATTCGTTGGTGCCAAATTGATTGGGATCGTACTTGTGACTCGCAGGAGCACCAGGAGCCTCGCCCTCGGCCCAGAAGTTGGTTCGCTTTGGGCGCTTGTCTGCGGGACCGATCCCGTCGCGCCAATCGTAGCTGTCGGCGAAACAGCCTCCCGGGAATCTAACGACGGGCGGCCGGATCTTGCGCATCTCCTCCACCAGTTCCTTGCGAATTCCATTGATGTTCGGAACCTTGGAATTCTCGCCGACCCACATGCCGTCATAGATCACGCCGCTGAGGTTCTCGGCAAAGTGTCCGTAAATGTCTGGCGAGATGGCCCCGAGCGGCTCATCCAGCAAGACTTCGATTCGCGCGTCGACGCTGGGATCCGATGCTGTCATCCACGGAGCGCCGCGGCCGAAGAGAAATAACCCGGTTCCCGCGAGTGTATTGCGAAGAAATTCTCTGCGTCGAATCATCGTTCTCCCAGCGACCGAATCGAGTCTTCGAAACGGGAGGTCAATGTGCCGGCAGCATAGTAAACGTTTACTCAGCAATGTGCTATAGTTTTTTCGCCGCGCCGCCTGAATGCGCAACGCGGGTGACGGACTCTGCCGCAAGTCATCGCGCCAAAACAGGCCTCGGAGTTCAAGTGCTGTGTTCCACGAAATCTCTTTGTCCCGCGGCGGGGCGAGTCCTCTGTCTTTTGTTTCTGCTCGTCGCTCTTCTCGGCGTCACCCCGGCACAGAACCCACGTCCTTCTCAGGTGACTTTGCAAATCATCGTCGTCCCCACGGAGAAAGAAGGTCAGCAAATTCTTGATCGCCTGAAAGCCGGCGAAGACTTCGCCGTGATCGCCAAACAGAAATCCACTGACGCCACCGCCGACGACGGTGGCTACATGGGAAAGCTCGACCCTTCGAGTTTGCGTCCGGAGTTGCGCGATGCGGTTGCGAGCCTGACACCCGGCAAGGTCTCGGCCATCGTGAAGCTTCCTTCGGGCTTCGCCATTCTGAAACGAGTGCCCGAGGGCGAAGGCCCGGTCCCTGCGAACTCCACGCCTACACGTATTCTTCCCCTCGCAGCCACAGGAGCCGTTCGCTATCCACCGAATGTCGGAGGCAAGGGAGAAGCCGACCTCGCTTTTCGTAACTTTCCGAAGCCCGACAAATGGAATCAGGATCTGCAGGCGCTGTGCAGGATTCGTAAGGAATCCTTGGCGTCGGTCACGGATCAGCTCAGCAGCAACCTGTCCCTCGCTGGGGAAGGTGGCCCGGCACCGGGCAGCGCACTCGACCGTATTGAGACCCGTTACGCGCTGGCCAATCTCTACGCCTACCAGGGGATCATGGATAAGTCCGTGAGTGAATGGGAGACTGCCTACCAGATCGCACAATCGGAGTTGCCCGGCGCTATGCCGGAATTGGAGCAGGTGCTCGGTATCGCCTACTTGCACAAGTCCGAGATGGACAACGACGTCTACCGACATCCGGGCGACCGCTGCCTGTTCCCGCCCAAGTCAGGCGTGAGCTATGCGAAGACCGGCGACTCCGAAAAAGCTATTGCGTATCTGACGAAATACCTGGAGCGCAAGCCCGAAGCGCTCGACGTCAAATGGCTCTTGAACCTCGCTTACATGACGCTCGGAAAATATCCAGCCGGTGTACCCAAGAACTATCTGATTCCGCCGAGCACATTCGAATCTCCCGAGGATGTGGGGCGGTTTGTCGACGTCGCGCCCGCGGCCGGCATCAATCTTTACTCGGAGTCCGGCGGCATCATTGTGGACGACTTCGACGGTGACGGCCTTCTCGACATTGTGACCTCCGACTACGATCAATGCGCCCCGATGCACTTCTTCCACAACAACGGGGATGGGACGTTTACAGACCGCACTGCGCAGGCCGGACTCTCGGATCAACTGGGCGGGCTCAATCTCCTGCAGACCGACTACAACAACGACGGCTGTCTCGACATCCTGGTGCTACGGGGCGCGTGGGAGTTCCCCCAGCGCAAGTCGCTCCTGCGCAACAACTGTGATGGCACCTTTACGGACGTCACTGCGGCCGCAGGCCTCGCTGAACCCGCTACCAGCACGCAGACCGCCGTGTGGGCCGACATCGACAACGACGGCTACCTGGATCTTCTGGTCGGGAACGAGAATCGTCCGTCGCAGCTTTTCCGCAACAAAGGCGACGGCACGTTCGAGGACATCTCGCACTCATCCGGCGTTGATGAGGTTGCCTTCACGAAAGGAGTCGCCGCCGCCGATTACGATAACGACGGATACGTGGACTTCTACGTCTCGAACCTGAACGGCAGGCACTTCCTCTATCACAACAATCACGACCGGACGTTCAGTGAAGTCGCGCTCACCGCCGGAGTCGACAAACCGTGGCAGAGCTTCGCCACCTGGTTCTTCGACTACGACAACGATGGCTGGCCCGACCTTTTCGTCACCAGCTATTACATCTCCGTGGATGAGTCCGTTCGCAGCTACCTCGGCCTTCCTCCCAACGCCGAAACCCTGAAGCTCTTCAAGAATCTGGGAAATGGGACCTTCCGCGATGTAACCTCAGAGGTCGGCCTCGACAAGGTCTTCATGCCGATGGGTTCCAATTTCGGCGACATTGACAACGACGGTTACCTCGATATGTACCTCGGCACGGGAAATCCCGGTTACGCTTCGCTCCTGCCCAACGTCATGCTGAAGAACAAAGATGGGAAGTTTTTCGTCGATGTCACTACAGCTTCCGGCACGGGAGAATTACATAAAGGACATGGCGTCGCCTTTGCCGACATCGACAATGATGGCGACGAAGACCTGCTTACCGAGATTGGTGGTGCCGTACCTGGCGATCGCCACGCATTTCGCCTCTTTGAGAACCCGGGCAACGGCAATGACTGGATCAGCCTTCATCTGGTCGGTGTGAAAACAAACCGGGCCGCAATTGGTGCGCGCATTAAAGTGACTGTCGAAAACGGATCGCAGGGAAGCCGGGCGATCTATCGGAGCGTGGGCAGCGGCGGATCGTTCGGCGCCTCCCCTTTGCAACAGCACATCGGGCTAGGCAAGGACGCCCACATCCAGGAAGTCGAAATCTGGTGGCCGGTCAGTAACAGGCGCCAGCACTTTAAGAATGTCCCCAAAAATCAGTTCCTCGAGATCAAAGAGCTTGCGAACAACTACACGAGACTGGAACGTCATGCTTATCGTCTAGGTGGCGCGAATCGCGAGGCAGCTGCCGCAACTCACCCGGCATCCCAAGCCACGAGCGAGGCGAAGTAAATGAAGGCCCCTGTCCATCGTGCCTGGAATTGGTTGCTCGTACTCATCCTCGCGATTGCGCCGCTTCGGGCGGAAGAAAAGCACCGCACCACAGGCTTGGTTCTTGCGCTGGACCAGGTGCGCCACACCATCACGGTCTCCTGCCAGGAGATCCCCGGTTACATGGACGCGATGGTGATGACCTTTAACCTCCGCGGAGCCACTAACGAAAAGCTCACCCCTGGCGTAAACATCGACTTCACGATGACCGCCGCGGGTGCCACGGCATATGCTGACGACATCCGCATCCACCCTTTCGAGAGTCTCGAACTCGATCCCACGCAAGCGCGGCGCCTGAAGCTGATGGAGAACCTTACGGCTGCCCCCGCCTCGCGCGCGAAAGCGATCGAACCGGGCGGCATGGTGCCTGACTTTACTCTGACCGACCAGTCGAAGCAGAGTGTGTCTCTGTCCCAATTTGCCGGAAAAGTCGTCGCTCTCACGTTTATCTACACGCGCTGTCCGCTACCCGATTACTGCTTCCGCTTGTCTAATAACCTCGGCCAGCTGCAAAAGCGCTTTCGCACGCGTATGGGCAGCGATCTCGTTCTGCTGAGTGTTGTAATTGATCCGGCGCACGATCAACCCGCAGCCCTCAGCGACTATGCGCGTACCTGGAAGGCGGATTCGCAGGCTTGGCATTTCCTTACTGGGCCCCTGCCGCAAATAGAACAGATGGCGCGCGGGTTCGACATGAACTTCTATCCGGAAGAGGCGTTGTTCGTGCATTCTTTCCACACGATTGTGATTGATCGCCAACGGAAGCTCGTTGCCAATCTCGAAGGAAACGCCTTCAGCGCGAAGCAACTCGGCGATCTGGTGGAAACGGTGCTTTCCAAGAATTAACCAGGAGGACCGCAAGTTGAAATCGTGGGACGCCATCCTCGTCACGACGTTTCTTTGTCCCCTACTCGCGGCCCAGCCGACACAACCGCAGGTTCCTGTTCAAACGGAGTTGGTGAAGGTCCTCGACGTGAACACGACTCGAAACGGCGATACATTCCTGGCCCGCACAACCGTGGAGTGGAAATCCAAAGATTGCAATCTACGCAAGGGTGCCATTCTCCAGGGTCACGTTGTCTCTCAGAGCACTCGTTCCAAGACCTCTCCCTCTGAGCTTGCCCTGATGTTCGACAGCGCACAGTGCGATGGGCAGGACGTGAAACCATTCCCCCTGACCGTGGCCGCCCTGCTCGCTCCTGCGCGCAACCGGAATTCGAGCCTCTATGGCGAGGAGCAGAGCCAGCCTCTCAGCGACGCGGTCGGCCTCAGTCTCAACGGCGGGATGCGCAGCCTCCAGACTGCAGCGGACACGGTGTTCAACGAGCCTCCTCGCGCCAAGCCCGTGAAAGCCGTCATGCCCGGGCAGGTGATCGGGCTGGGCAGTTTGAAGTTGAGCGTTGCGACAGGTGCGGAAGCCAGTTCCGTACTCTCCGACGCAAAACACAATATTCGTCTCGAAGCTGCAACCCAGTTTGTTTTAGTCCCGAGGTTGGTGCCGGTAGTCAGCGCGTCGGCTGCTTCTGCGTCAACCAACGCGAATGCTGCCGGGGCTTCCCCTGCTACGATTTCTCCCGCTAAGCCCGCGGATGAAGAGAGCCTCACCGACGAAACCAGCCTCTGCGCTCCGCCAGACTGCAGCATCGCGCTGAACGAGCCCCAACTCGACAAGACCGCTGTAAAGCCAAGTTCTGCAATTTCGATTGCGGATTTCGGTTATCGGCCACGCGTCAACCACGAATTCAATCGTTTCGATTACGACGCCGCCATCGCGTATTTGGGGCCAAACCAGCTGCTGTTCACCTTCAATCCGCATAAGCTTGTTCCGCGGCCGGAGCGTGAAGCGCTCCCGACCTTGCGGACCGTGCGTGCCGTGCTGATCGACCTGGGCAGTATGCGGGCAATCCGCACGCTCGATTGGCGCGTCCCCGACGCCAACCAGTATTTGTGGCCGGTTGGCCAAAGCCACATAATCGTTCACATTGGACGTGAATTGCGGCTCTACGGCCCCGGATTGAAGATCGAACAGCGCTATTCGCTCGGGGGACCGCTTGCGTTCGTGCAAACGTCCCCGGCAAACAATTACTTTGCGGTAGGAATTTTAAAAGAACGCCACACGCCAGCGATCCACCGCCAACTGCTCGAAGCGGAAAATCGCGAACCGGAAGAGGACGTCGAACTGAAAATCCTGGATTCCGATTTTCGTACCCAGGCCACGATCGTGCGCTCCTCGCGCAATGCCCCTCCCGTATTGACGGAGTTGGGAGAACTTCAGATCTCGGGCTCGGGGAAGTCGCGGTGGCGATTGTCCGAGCGCGCTTGGGATGGACAGACTCGCGCCGTGGGAACGCTCGCTTCGTCATGCCGGCCCGACATAGCGAGCATGGCCAACAAGCTTCTCTTCGTGGTGGGCTGCGATCGCACCACGAGCGCCAGGTGGTACCGCGTGCTTCGGTTGAGCGGGCGTCCGCTACTCAAAGGAACAGGCTCCGCCGCCGACCTCGCGCAGACCGCTTCCTGGAGTGCGGACAACGGAACATTTGCCATCGGCGTCGCGACTGCGTCCAAGTCAATTCTTCCCGAAGAAGTGTTTCGCGTAACCGACATTGATCATCAACAAATCGATGTTTACCAGCCCGATAAGGGACAGCGCTTGTTCGATATCACCGTTGCGTCCCCTCTTCCCACCTTTCAGACTTTCGTGCTCTCGCCGGAAGGAAAACAATTGGCTGTGTTGCATTCGGACCAAATTGACCTATACACCGTCCCAGCCGCAAATTCCCCCGCCAGATAATCGCTCAGTGCGCGCCTGGTTCGGATTACGCCATTCGGAAAATTTTGCAGCTCGCGGGAATCGCGCTGCTAGCTTCGACGAAAAGCATTTCTGCTCGAACGATCAAATTCAGAATCGTTCCCCTCACCTGACCTCAAATGTGTACGATCCGGAACCAACCTCGACGACAGAGGCATCGCCATCCCTGACACTATTGACTGAATGTCCGTCCTGAAACACGTGCGCATTCGCGACGAAAGGCAAGTACACCTTTGCGCTCGTGTTAGCTGGCACACTCAGATTCAATACGAACGGGCCCGCCGGCGTACCATTCCAGTCACTGACAATCTTTCCGTACACCGATTGATATTCACCGCGCGCGCGAGTGATGCGTTGGTCCAGATGAGGGTGAACGATGATCTCCTTGTAGCCCGGGGCCGCGATCGTCGTGTCGATCCCGGCCACGGAACGATATACCCACGCCACCACCGATCCGAACGCATAGTGGTTATAAGAATTCATGGCTGGATCGCCCGTATCCCCGTTCCAACGCTCCCACCACGTGGTAGCCCCCTTTGAAAGCATGTAGCCCCACGACGGGTAGGTCTCGTTTAGCAGCAAGCGATAAGCAACATCAGCGCGGCCATGGTTCGCCAGCGTGAAGAGAAGAAACGGAGTGCCGAGGAATCCGGTCGACAGGTGCCAGTCACGCTTCTCAATGTCTGCCACCAGGTTCGTGACCATCGCCGGTTCGAGCGCCGGCGGCGCCATCTTCGTGTAAAGGGTCACGACATAGGACGTCTGCGTCCCGCCTTCTACTCCTCCGTCGTCCTTGATATAGGCCCTTTGATAGGCAGCCCGAATGTTACCGACGAGATCCTCGTACTGCTTGGCCTCAGGCTCTTTTCCCACAGCGTGAGCCATTTGCGACATCATCTCGGCGATCAGCGACCAATACGCCGTCGCCAACAGATCTTTACTTGTGTGTTCGTCGGGAGCCAGCCAATCGGCGAAGTTCGGACCAACGCCTTTTTTTCGCAGAAAGTCGGGGTTCGCCTGCGCGGTAAAGTCCATCCAGCGCTCCATGGCTGTCCAATTCTGTTCGATGATTGACCGGTCGCCGTACTGCACCCATGTAGTCCAGGGCAGAATGACACCGGCGTCTCCCCACCCCGGTGCACCTTCGCTTCGAAACGGTCGAAGAACGTCGGGCGACACGTTGGTGAATTCTCCTTGCGCCGTTTGCGCGTCGATCACGTCCTCCATGAACTTGTGCGAGAATGCGTCGATATCGAAGTTGTAACTGCCAGTTCTCCAGAAGACGCCTGCGTCTCCCATCCATCCCAACCGTTCGTCACGCTGCGGGCAATCCGTCGGAATGCTGAGAAAATTCCCGCGCTGCCCCCAGATTCCAATCGACCACATGCGGTTCACCAGATCGCTCGAAGTGTTGAGAGTGGCCGTCGGTTCGCCGCTCACGCTGCTGAGGACTTCGCCGGTGATCGAATCCTTGGTCGGTGTTCCTGGATAGCCGCTGACTTCAACATAACGGAAGCCATGAAAGGTGAAATGAGGACGGAATGTCTCTTCTCCCTCTCCGCGAAGAATAAACACATCGGTCGCGTCGGCATTTCGGAGGTTCTGGCGGTAGATCGAGCCATCCGGATTGAGGATCTCCGCGAATCGCAGGCGAACTCGCGTTCCGGCCTCGCCCTTCACTTTCAATGCCACCCAACCAACCATGTTTTGCCCCATGTCGATGACATAAGTTCCGTTGGTCGATGGCTTCACGCTCTTCGGAGCAAGCGTCTCTACGACCCGGACCGGCGCGGACATCTGGCTTCCGACTGTTAATAGAGGCGCCTCCGCGACCGAAACCGCTGTCCACCGACTATCTTCGAATTTAACCTGATTCCATCCGGCTTGCTCGAGTCTGGCGTCGTAGACTTCGCCTGCATAAATTTCGGATCGCCGAATCGGAGACGCCGCCCCTTTCCATCCGCCGTCGGAAACGACCGTTTCATGTGAGCCGTCGCTGTATTCGAGTTCCAGTTGCGCGATCAGACGAGTGGGAGGTGGCAGGAAGAAAAACGACAGCCCTTCCCAGGTCAGTCCGCTGCCAAACCAGCCTTCGCCTAACTCTGCTGCGATTACGTTGGAGCCGCTCGCCAACCATTCCGCAACGTCATAGGTCTGGTACAGCACGCGCTTGGTGTAGTCGGTAAACTCGGGCGTCAGAACGTCGTTTCCGACGCGCCGGCCATTTAAGAACATCCGGTAACTGCCGAGCGCGGTCACGTACAGTCGAGCTTGTTTGACTTCTTTCGTGACTTTGAAACTGTGGCGAAAGAGCAAAGCCGGTTGTGGCAACGGTGGGACTTCGCCAATACGCCGGTCATTCAGATCGCCCACCACGCTCGCACTCTGCCACGCGGAATCGCTTGCCAAATGAGCCTGCCAATCGGCACTTGTTGGAACACGAAGGACGCTTCCGTCGCCACGTGTGATCTTCAACAGGCCCGCGAGTGCCCCCTTCATCGTCTTTGCGCCCGCTTCAGGCCCGTCGCGGCTCGGCTCTCGCACTGCGACAGATACCTCGATCAGATTCTTCCCCCTCACGAGTTCATTCGCAATCTCCTCCCGGTCAAATGAATTCCACCGCTGCTTGGAGCCCACCTCGTGTCCGTTCACCTTCGCCGCAAAATTCCCACGCGCCAGCAAAAACAACGCCGCCTCGCGTGGCTGATCAGGAATGTCCACGGTGATCCGAAATTCGGCCAACGTTTTGGGCGCCATGGCGAGCGCGTCCTGGCCAGCCACCCAAATCCATCGAATTGCGGCGCGATCCGGAGCTTCGTCTGGATTCGTCCAGGTAATCCACTTTGCGCGCCAATCCTCTTTGTTCAGAAGGCCGGTCTCCCACAATGCAGACTCCGACGACTGCGTGGACTTTCCGTCCGCGTCCCACACCCGTACGCTCCAGTAGTAACGCCTCCGGGATTCCAGTTTCCGTCCACCGTAAGCGATCCCCACCGACTCGTCCGAACTCACCTTGCCGCTGTCCCAAATATCGCCATGTCCTGCGCTGAGTTGTTCAGCGCTACTCGCGACCAGTATTTGGTATGCAGACTGCCGCCAGTTGTGCGCGGTGCTGTCACTCTGCCAGGAAAGATGTGGAACCGCCGCGTCGATTCCCAGGGGATTCACCAGAGACTCGCAGCGAAGATGAACGGGAGCGCCGAAGGCACTGCCCGAAACGGCGAGAAAAGCGACCAGTACTGCGGCTCCGTGCACACGCGTCACCGTAGCCTCCCAACGTTCGAGTTCACCGTCAAATCTTACATACTAAAATTACCCACTTTGAATTTGCCAGCCCACTCTCATGGCAAAATGTCCCGCGTCTGAAACGGCCGTGAATTTCGTGCCTTTCCGTTTGCAGGGATGGGCATTGCTTGTTCTAAACTGCACTTTACGTACATGTTGAAATCGCGCCCTGCGCCAGACCGGATGTGTCACCTCCCACGCTGAGTGAGGCTTTGCTATGGATTCGACAAAGGCTGAGAAAGTTTTTCGAGGACTGGAAGCATTTCGCATCGAGATCCCATCGTGGGGTTTTGCGAATACCGGCACTCGATTCGGCAAGTTCCTGCAGCTTGCAGCCGCTACCACGACCGAAGAAAAATTTAGCGACGCTGGCCAAGTTCACCAATTAACCGGCGTATGTCCCACCATCGCCTTGCATATTCAATGGGATTGTCCCGACGGAATTGGTAGCGCCGACGCAATCAAGAAACTGGCGGTCCAGTATCGCATCCAGCCCGGATCGATCAATCCGAATCTGTTTCAGGATCAGCAGTACAAATACGGTTCTTTCGGAAATCCAGACAAGAAAATCCGCGATGCAGCCCTCCAACACACCAAGGAAAGCATCGAGATCGCACGAAAGCTGCAGAGCCGCGACATTTCAATGTGGTTTGCCGACGGCTCAAACTATCCCGGAACAGCAAACATTCGTCACCGCAAGCAATGGTTCGAAGAAAACCTGAGGGCCGCCCACGCGGAACTTTCATCGACCCAGCGGTTGCTGGTCGAATACAAACCGTTTGAACCCGCCTTCTATCACACAGACATTGCAGATTGGGGCATGGCGCTGCTTTTGGCGAGACGTGCCGGACCTCAGGCGAAAGTCCTTGTCGACACGGGGCACCATTATCTCTCACAAAATATCGAGCAGATCGTAGCCTGGCTTTTGTCGGAAGACATGCTGGGAGGCTTTCACTTTAACGATCGCCGCTACGCCGACGATGACCTCACCATCGGGTCGATCGATCCCTATCAAGTCTTTCGCATCTTCCATGAGATCCTCTATTTCGAATGGGAAACCGGTAAGCTCGCCGACATCGCTTACATGATCGATCAGAGTCACAACCTGAAGGGCAAAATCGAAGCCATGATCCAGACTGTCACCATGGCGCAGATGCTGTTTTCGAAGGCGGCGATCGTGGACCATGATGCGCTCGCAGACGCGCAGCAAAAGTGTGACTTGGTGCGGGCCGAATCGCTGCTGCAGGACGCTTTCGCCACGGATGTTCGCCCGGCGATTCAGGAATGGAGGGAATCGAAAGGCTTGCCTCATGATCCCATGACCGCCTTTCGCGAGAGCGGATATCTCGAGCGGATCACACAAGAGCGAGCAGCGCGCAACGCGCGGAGCGTTACGTCCTATGCCTAGCGGTCATGACGGAAAGCCCTATCTGGCTTTCGATCTGGGCGCAGAAAGCGGCCGCGCGGTTTTAGCGCGTTTGCACTCAGGGATTCTTACTACCGAAGAAGTCCATCGCTTCCCGAACGAGCCGGTGGAATATAGCGGATCCTTACATTGGGACGTTTCGCGCCTCTGGCTCGAGATGTGCCGAACCCTTGCCAAGCTTGAAGAAACGCAATTAGCCGGAATCGGCGTGGATGCCTGGGGAGTTGACTACGCCCTGCTGGGAGAACGCGGCGAGCTACTTCAGAATCCTTACCATTATCGTGACCGCAGAACAAACGGCGTGATGGAAGAGGTTTTTCGCAAGATCTCGCGGGAGGAGATCTACTCCGAGACCGGCATCCAGTTCATGCCGATCAATACTCTGTATCAGCTGTATGCCACTCAACGCGACACGCCGGCAATCCTGCGAGCCGCCCAACATCTGGTCACGATTCCAGATCTGTTTCACTACTGGCTTACCGGCAAGGCGGTTTGTGAGTTTACCAACGCAACCACAACGCAGCTCGTGAACGCCACAACTCGCACCTGGTCGATTCACCTGATGAACCGTTTGGACCTCCCATCGCAACTCCCGGCGCCGATTGTCGAGCCCGGCACGGAGATCGGTCCTTTGTCGCAATCGATCTCTCGTACTACTGCGCTTGCCGGCACTCCGGTCATCGCTCCGGCGTCGCATGACACCGGATCCGCCGTAGCTGCCATCTCCGCTCGGTCCGGCACGGCATTTCTCAGCTCAGGGACGTGGTCCTTGCTCGGCGCCGAACTCGATGCGCCCGTGCTCCACGCCGATGCCCTGCGCTTAAACTTCACCAACGAAGGCGGTGTGTGTGGAACCACACGCCTCCTGAAAAACGTAATGGGACTCTGGATGTTGCAGTGTTGCCGGAACTTCTGGGCATCTCAAGGACTAAATTACGACTACCGGGAACTTATGGAACTCGCCGCTCACGAACAGTCGTTCCGTCATTTGATTGATCCTGATGACGAGTCATTCCTGCGCCCGGCGGATATGCCCGCGGCGATCGATCGCTTCTGCGCCAAGACTCATCAACCCGCGCCGTCGAGTCCCGGGGCTTATGTCCGCACGATCCTGGAAAGCCTCGCCTTCAAGTATCGAGTCGTTCTGAAAAACCTGGAGCAGGTGAGCGGTCAGAAGATCGACCAGATTCGCGTGATTGGAGGCGGCTCCAAGAATCGTTTGCTGAACCAGTTCACGGCAGAGGCGACCGGGCGCCATGTTCTCGCTGGTCCAGCCGAGGCAACTGCCCTTGGCAATGCGGCGATTCAGATTCTTGCCACCGGCCGAGCTACCTCACTCGCCGAAGTTCGCGCGATCATCGATCGCTCATTCCCCACGGAAGTTTTCGATCCCACGGATCCTGGCAAGTGGGATCGTGAGGCCGAGCGCTTCCAGCATTACAGCGAGATGATCTATGCCTGAGACTAAAGAAATGACCCGTCTCAAAGACCTGTGGAACGAAGAGCAAGCCCGCACGCTCGACCACGATCAACTGGCGCTGCTGCGTTATCGTTCCAATCTGCTGGGAGCCGATCTCCGCATCACAAACTTCGGCGGCGGCAATACGAGCTCGAAGATCGAATTGCTGGATCCTTTTACGAAGGTGCCGACACGTGTGCTGGCTGTGAAAGGAAGCGGAGGAGATCTCGGATCGATTCAGGAGTCTGGATTCGCTCTCCTCTATCTCAATCGCCTCGAACAATTGAAGGCGTTGTATCGCGGCGAGCCTCACGAAGACGAGATGGTCGCCTACTATCCACTTTGTGCCTTCGGCGAGAATCGCGTCGCCGCTTCCATCGACACGCCTCTGCACGCCTTCCTGCCCTTCCCTCATGTGGATCATCTGCATCCAGACTGGGCGATCGCATTGGCCGCGAGTGCCAATGGCAAACGGAAATTGGAGGAATTTAACAGGCAATTCGGCCGCAAGATCGCATGGGTTCCCTGGCAACGCCCCGGATTCGAACTCGCGTTGCTGATTGAAAAAACAGTCAAAGAGAATCCCGGTACCGACGGTCTGATCCTAGGAGGTCACGGCCTGTTCACCTGGGGGATGACGCAGCGCGAGTGCTATCTCAACAGCATTCAGACTATCGATCAGATGGGCGAGTTCATCGCCGAGCATGAATCCAAAAAAGGCACAGTGTTTGGTGGAGCGCAATACCAACCGCTTGCGGAGCGTGCACAGGTCGCTACTCAAATCTTGCCAACTCTCCGCGGTGTTCTGTCCTCGAACCGAAGGATCATCGCACATTACACCGACTCCGACGACGCATTAACCTTTGCCAACTCCAAATGGTGCGCAGAACTCAGCGCTCTCGGCACGAGCTGCCCTGATCACTTTCTGAGGACGCGCGTTTGTCCCATGTACGTCAAATGGGATCCCGCGGCTGAGGACGTTGGCGCCCTGAAGCAGCGTATTCACGAAACGACGGTTGGCTATCGCGCCGATTACAAAAAGTACTACGACGCGTGGGCGAGCAAAGACTCTCCAAAGCTTCGCGATACGAATCCATCGGTCGTGATCATTCCCGGGCTCGGCCTGTTTGGCTTCGGGAAGAACAAGAAAGAAGCTCGCATCACGACGGAATTCTTCGTCAACGCGATCCACGTTATGGCTGGCGCGAACGCACTAGAAGACGACGCAAGTCCTGATGTTCTTCCGCAAGCCCGACGAACCGATCAATCCGGACAGTTCACGCACTTCCACAACTACGTCGCTCTTCCTCGTTCCGAGGCATTCCGCATCGAGTACTGGGCCCTGGAGGAGGCCAAGCTGCAACGAATGCCGCCCGAGGCAGAATTCAGCCGCAAGATTGCCTTGGTTGTGGGTGGCGCAAGCGGCATTGGACGCGAGGTTGCTCTTCTGCTCGCACGCCGCGGAGCCCAAATCGTGATCGCTGACTTCGACGAACCCTCCGCCAACAACGTTGCTCAGGAAGCAAGCAAACTAAGCACATCCGAATCCATCGTCGCCACTCCGGTGGATCTCAGTTCTCCCGAAAGCCTCGCCGCAGCCACTCGTTTTACGGTCTCACGCTTTGGTGGGATCGACATCATCGTCAACACCGCGGCCATTTATCCCGTTCCCGGCGCGGATGGCGAACTATCCGAACAGCAGTGGGCGAAGACTTTCCTCATAAATGTCACCGGCAATTACGCCCTCGCGCGAGAGACCGAGTGGGTCTTTCGTGACCAGAATCTTGCCGGCTCGATTGTGCTGACGAGTTCGGCAAATGCCGTCGTCCCCAAAAAAGGTAGCGAGGCCTATGACACCAGCAAAGCTGCTGTGAATCATCTGATCGGTGAGTTGGCGATCAAGCTGGCACCGACTGTCCGCGTCAACGGAATCGCTCCCGCTACCGTCGTTGCGGGCTCTACTATGTTTCCTCGCGACCGCGTGATGCAGTCCCTTGAAAAATACAAGATCGCATTCGCGGAGTCCGAGTCCACCGAGGACTTGCGTACAAAGCTCGCCAACTTCTACGCACAACGCACTCTCACCAGGCGTCCAATCCTCCCGCAGGATTGCGCGGCGGCGATTGTATGGTTAGCGGGAGACCTCAGCGGCAAGACCACGGGCCACGTCATCCCGGTCGATGGCGGTCTGGCAGAAGCTTTCCTACGTTAGGAGAATCGGAATGAAACGCATCTGCTTCGTATTGCAGGTGAAGCCGGATCGCCTCGACGAATACAAGAAGCACCATCGCGCAGTGTGGCCCGAGATGTTGTCTGCCCTTAAAGAAACCGGGTGGTGCAATTACTCACTATTTCTTCGTCCCGATGGCCTGCTGGTCGGCTATCTCGAGACAGAAGATTTCGAGCGAGCCCGTTCCGGAATGGCCCAGCGGGAAATCAACGACCGTTGGCAGCGAGAGATGGCGGATTTCTTCGTTCAGCCCGAGGGCAAATTACCCGACCGCGCTATGCAGCCTCTGGAAGAAGTTTTTCATCTTTAAATTCGCCTCAAAAGGAAGATCATGGTTCCGAATCCCGCTCTGGGTGTCTTTCTTCACTGGCTGGGGGGCCTCGCTTCCGGCAGCTTCTACGTTCCGTATCGTGGGGTGAAGCGTTGGTCCTGGGAAACCTATTGGCTCGTGGGCGGCGTCTTCAGTTGGATCATCGCGCCTTGGTTTCTGGGTAGTCTGCTGACGCGAGACTTGCTCTCGGTGCTTTCCGAAACGCCGACGCGCACTCTTTTCTGGGCATTCTTCTTCGGGCTCCTGTGGGGAGTAGGCGGTCTCACCTTTGGCCTGACGATGCGGTTTCTCGGACTGTCGCTGGGCATGGCTGTAGCACTGGGACTCTGCGCCGCTTTCGGCACCTTGATGCCGCCTATTTTCAGTGGTGTGTTCATGACACAGGTATTGGGAACAAAGTCGGGCCAGGTGATTCTGATTGGCATCTTCGTTTGCCTACTTGGCATTTCGACTGCGGGCCTCGCCGGAATTTACAAAGAACGTGCCATGTCGCCCGAGCAACAGAAATCGGCGATCAAGGAGTTCGATCTCAAGAAAGGGCTGGCCGTTGCCACACTCTCCGGTGTGATGAGCGCCTGCTTCGCCTATGGCCTCGCCGCCGGAACGCCGATTAAAGCTCTGACGCTCAGGCACGGAACCTCGACTCTTTGGCAAGGTCTGCCCGTACTGGTGGTCGTTCTCATCGGGGGATTCACCACGAACTTCATCTGGTGCCTCGCACTAAATATCCGTAACAAGACCGGCTATCAGTATTTCGTTTCGGATTCCCGGCGCTATGTCGCCCCGGAAGACGAAACCATCGTCGAGACCGCGATTGATGCGCCGAGCCGGGAACTCGTCGAGCACATTCCCGTGCCAAAACGCGAGAATGGCCGCCCCGTTCCCATGTTGGCAAATTATTTTTTCTGCGCTCTTGCCGGCACCACATGGTATTTCCAGTTTTTCTTCTACACGATGGGCGAAACGCAGATGGGCCGCTACGGTTTCTCGAGCTGGACGCTCCACATGGCGAGCATCATCATTTTCAGCACGCTCTGGGGGTTGGGCCTGAAGGAATGGAGAGGCGCTGGCGTACCTGCAACGCGGCTTCTGACCATCGCCCTTGTGCTTCTGGTCGGCTCGACCGTCATCGTCGGTTACGGCAACTACCTGGCACTCGGACACTGATCCTCATCCAGCCCTGAGATACCTCCTCGGTTCGCCGCGTGGTTTCCTTGTTTTG
>Ga0210396_10000326_pt1 | contig 68406 bp, 64 predicted proteins | sample IncBWH17OmetaG_FD_155466 | JGI IMG/M metagenome (GOLD analysis project Ga0210396, IMG submission 155466) | Forest soil microbial communities from Barre Woods Harvard Forest LTER site, Petersham, Massachusetts, United States - Inc-BW-H-17-O ... | reverse complement strand
CCCACCCGCGCACCCTGCGGAAGATCGTCGATGCTCTTGTAGTGCACCGAGCAAAAGACGTCCTGCGAGTTTTCGCGCTTGGTGATGGCGGCAATCTCGAATCCGGGGGAGAGTTCCGTCGGAAGGTCTTTCAGGCTGTGCACGGCAAGGTCGACGCGGCCTTCGGCGAGCGCTTCCTCAATCTCTTTCGTGAACATGCCTTTGGTGCCGACTTTGGCGAGGGCGACGTCGAGGATCTTGTCGCCGGTGGTCTTGATGATCTCGAGCTCAACCTCGTGACCCTGAGACCGCAGCAGCGCCGAAATGTGGTTGGCCTGCCAGAGGGCCAGTTGAGAACCGCGAGAACCGATGCGCAGGCGAGCCATCAGTCGTTATCTCCGCCGCCGGATTTAGCCGCACGCTTCTCCTGCAGGTTGAACAACCGGCGAACCAGGTCAATGACAGTGGTCGCTTCAGGGTCGCGGGCCGCCGTTTTCAAAGTGCTGATCGGCGTGTGCATGATCTTGTTGACGATGCCGCGCGTGAGGGCTTCGACGGCCATCTCCTGGTCGGGCGACAGGGCGCCCAGTCGCCCGCGGACGCGGTCGATCTCGGCCTGACGAATCGTCTCGAGGTGATCCTGAAGCGAAACGATGGTCGGCACGACGTCGAGTGTCTGGATGCGGGCCTGGAAACGATCGACTTCGGTGGCGACAATTGCTTCGGCGCGCTCGGCTTCCTTGCGGCGGTCGGCGACGTGCGTAGCGACGGCTTGCTGCAGGTCGTCGATGTCGTAGACGAAGATGCCGTCGAGCTTGTTCATCGCCGGGTCGACGTCGCGGGGAACGGCGATGTCGATGAAGAACATGGGGCGATTCTTGCGGCGCGCGAGGAACACCTCACCGTGCTCGCGGCGGAAGATGGCATGTGGAGCGCCGGTCGAGGTGATGACAATGTCGGCGCGGTCGCAGGTGTTGTGCAGGTCTTCGAAATGGATCGCGTGGCCCTTGAACTTGTAGGCGAGGCTGACGGCGCGATCGTAGGTGCGATTGGCGACGAAGATGGAAGCGCAGCCGTGCGCCATCAGGTGGCGGGCCGCAAGTTCGCTCATCTTTCCGGCGCCCACCAGGTAGACGTGCTTGCCTTGCAGGTTGCCGAAGATCTTCTTGGCGAGTTCAACGGCGACCGAAGCAATGGAAACACTCGACGATCCGACTGCGGTCTCGGTGCGAACGCGTTTCGCGACGGCGAAGGCCCGCGTGACCAACTGATCGAGTTGTGCGCGAACTGCGCCTACTGCGCGGGCGGTGGCGTAGGCTTCTTTTACCTGGCCAAGGATCTGCGGTTCGCCGACCACCATCGAGTCGAGGCTGGCTGCGACGCGGAACAGATGACGCACAGCCTCCTGCTCGTTGTATTCGTAGAGGTGTTTGTTGAGCTCTCCGCTGTCAATCTGGAAGTAGTTTTGGAGAAAGCTCCGCAAGTCGGCGCCAGCGCTATTTTTCGTGTTGGCCAGGATCTCCACGCGGTTGCAGGTGGAGAGAATCATGCCCTCGTCGATGCCGGGGTGCTCAGTGAGCTTTTTGCAGGCTTCGGGCAAGCGAGACTCGGGGATGGCGAGGCGCTCACGGACCTCGACTGGAGCCGTATTGTGATTCACGCCGATGAGCTGAAATCTCATGACGAAGCGAACCTGTGAATCGTACTGAAATAGTTGGCCGCCCACGCGACCACGGCGGCTGCAAACGCGACGCTGGCAAGGACGGCGGCTTTGCGGCCGCGCCATCCGGCGATCCAGCGCGTGTACACCATGACCAGGTACACCGCCCACATCAACAACGAAAGCAGAATCTTGGGATCTTGCAGGTCGACGCGTCCGTAAACGCTTTCGGCGACGACCGATCCGGCCACGAGTCCGAGCGTCATGAAGGGAAATCCCATCAGCAGCGAGCGATAACCGATCTGGTCGATTTCCTCGAGAGCCGGCAGGCGCGACAGGATTCCGCTGGAGCGCTTGGATTTCAGGGAGTGTTGCTGGATCAGGTAAAGCAGGCTGGCACAAAAACTCAGAATCAGCGCGGCGTATCCGATAAAGATGAGCGCAATGTGCGCGCCCAGCCACCCTTTGCGCATTCCCGGCGTCAGCAACAGGAATGGTTGCTGGCGCGTGGCCGCCATGAACGTCAAAAGAAAGACCAGCGGGAAGACGATGATGCCCGGCGAGGTCGTGTTGTAAATCAAGTACGTGACCATGAAGACGCTCATGATCAAAAACGCCAGCAGCGACTCGGAGTTGTGGGCCATCGCGAAGCTGACGTGGTCGGTGAGGAGCACGCCCTCGGTGAGCGACACCAGGTGAAAAACCATCCCGAGGTAGGCCGCGTGAAGCGCGATTTTGTTGAGAAGATCACTGGTGCGAGTGATGGCGATCAGGGCGTACAGCAGTCCAACCCCGTAGAATGCAAGCGCGACTCGCAGCCAAAATATTGACATAGCTTAGTTTAGGAGCGTTTTCCCAGACCGGCCACCCACACCAGACCAGCCCAAGCGATTATAGTCTGCCCTCCGGATGAGGCAGAAGGCAGTTGGGCAGATCACAGGTGCTTGTGACCTGCGTCACAAGGTATTAAGACTTCCGGATAATTGTACGAAACTTGAAAATGGCGGCCTAGTCTACACCTAGCGTAGAGAATGCGGCCGCGAGACTCTCTTGATCAACGATGAGGGTCCGGCCAGAGGCTTTCATGTCCTCGATCTCGTCGAATGCCTGGAAGAGGCGCATCTTGGCGGCAGCGTACTCCTCGGCTTCGCTCGGGAACCGGCCGTGGCTCTGGGCCCAGGTACGCAGCGCGCCCTGCTCCACGAATACGCTCACGGAGAAGGTCGTTTTTCGGTCGGACGTTACGTCGAAGACGTATTCGGTGGATGACTTGTTCGCATCCTGAGCAGGGCGCTTGCCGACGAAGTAATACTGGTAGACGTACCCTTGCCCGCCAGTGTAGGTCTTCATGCGACGGATGGTCATGAGTGTCTCGCGGCTGCCGGTCTGCCCGTCATCCTGAATACAACCCATTTCATAATGGACCAAAAGAGTTCGAATTGCGTTTCCCTCAGGGGCTAAAGCCCGCATCTTACGCCCCTCTGAACGGCTCGGCTGAAGCAACCCCTTCCAAAACGGATTTATGAGATGGCCTCTAGTCTATCGCGTCGCGCCATTCCCCGGTGAAACGACTCGTCCATACTCGGAAGCGTGAGCCAGGCGGTCAAACATGTTGAAGGCGGCGAGGCTGACCTTGGTGATGGCCTCCTCGCCATCGCGCTCGTTGCGAAGATAGGTTGTCATCACGCAGAGAATGTAGGGGCGGTTCTCGAGGAAAATCACGCCCGAGTCGTTGCGCACCGCTTCCAGTTCGCCGGGTTTGTTCGCGATCCTGGTGTTGGCGGGAAGGTCGCGCGGAATCCAACTGTCTTTGTGCGTGCTCAGCATGGCGAAGAAATCGTCGGTCATCTCTTTGTTCAGGACTTTTCCACGATACAGGGCATCGAGCAAGGTCATCATTTCGCGGGGAGTGGAGATGTTTTCGCGACCTTCGGTGGCGGCCTTCAGGTCCATCATTTTGCGGCGAAGGCGCGTGTGGGGAAGGCTGAGCGAATCGAGGAGTGCGTTTACGTTGTCCATGCCGACGCGCTCGATCAAGACGTTGGTGGCGGAATTGTCACTGACGGCGATCATCATGGTGGCGAGATCGCGCAGGGTGAGGCGAGTTACGCTGGGGGTAAGCCCGTTCATGATGTCGCTGTCGGGGACGAGATCGGATTGCTGAACCGTATAAAGGTCGGTTAGTTTCAGCTTGCCCTGCTGCGCTTGACGATAGAGTTCGGCGAGAACGGCAATCTTGATCGAGCTCGCTTGAGGGAAAACCTCGTCGGGCTGCAAGAAGAATGTCTGGCCGTTGGAGAGGTCCTCAATGGCGACGCCCATCACGCCATCAAGATTGCGATCGACGTCATGAATGCTGGTCTCAAGTTTCTGCCAGAGCACCTGCTGCTTTGCCGGTCCCTGGGCGAGGGCAGCACCAACAAACGCGATCCACGCGATGAACAATCGGCGGACGGGCACGCTTCGGCAAGAACGCACGCGATCAATCGATCTTGGCATCGCGCAGGCGCTTCACGGCCGTCTCCGAGCTGACGGGCGAGTAGTACACCTCCTTGAAGGTGTAGGACTTCGATTTCGATCCGATGATGGGCAGGATTTCGACATGCCAGTGATAATCCTCGTCCAGCGTCTTCCAGTAGCCGAGACTTTCTGAGCCGTGAAGGGTATTCGGCGACGTGTGCAGAACCAGATGAAATTCCTCGGTTACCGTGCGAATACGCTGCAAGGTTCGGCGCAGAAGAATGCCGAAATCGCGAATTCCGCCCGTCCGCGAAAAAGCGGTTCGTTCGAAGGTCGAATCGTGGGTGTGAGGCAGGATCCACGTTTCATACGGGACACGCGGCGCGTACGGGCATAGCGCGACGTAGTCGCCGCGCAATTCGACCACCCGCAGCCCTTGCCGTTCTTCCTGGCCGATGATGTCGCAAAAGACGCAGCGCTCTTTTTGCTGGTAGTACTCGCGGCCGGCCCGCAGTTCATAGAGAACCCGGCGCGGCACGAACGTGGTCGCGGTCAATTGTGCGGTGGGGTGCTCAAATTCCTGGCCCGCATTCACGCCGAAGTTCTTGAAGACGCTCACGTACTTGATGCGCGCGTCTCCTTTGAGGTCCTGGATCCGTTGGGCAGCGAGCTTGAGGAATTGCTCGAGTTCAGCGTCACTGGCGTTCCACAAATTGCGGTCGTGCTTTGGACTCTCCACGAGCACTTCATGAGCACCGATCGACCGCATGCGATCGTAGATGCCATCTCCGCGCCGCGATGGGTCCCCTTCAATACGGTAGAGCGGCGAAGGATGAACAACGGAGCGGGCCGACCAAGGCAGGCCGTCGATGTCGCCACGGCTTGCGATGACTTGCAAGGGCGAACTGGCATCGGCACAGAAGCGGCAGGGCGCATCGCCGCGTGTAAGGGATTCGGGGACGTCGTCCCCCGTGATCACCCATGAACGGGTGATCGGATCTTTGCGAAGCTCCATGCGCTTAGGAAAACACTCACGCAGAGCATGCGTCAACTGTGATCTCGAACCGCGAATGTTGAAAGTTGCTTTGTTATAATCCGCGCACGAAGCCGCAGCTGATGACCGAAACGTCCACGCCGTTAATGCGGCAGTATGCCGCAATCAAGAAAGAGCATCCGACCGCACTGTTGTTCTTTCGCCTAGGCGACTTCTACGAACTGTTCTTTGAGGACGCGATCGTCGCCGCCAAAGAACTGCAGATCACGCTGACCTCCCGCAACAAGGAAAAAGGGATTTCGGTGCCGATGTGTGGCGTTCCCTACCACGCCGCGGAAGGATACATCGCGAAACTGATCCGGAGGGGATTCAAGGTTGCGATTTGCGATCAGATGGAAGATCCGCGGCTGGCGAAGAAATTGGTGCGGCGCGAAGTCACGCGCGTGGTGACGCCGGGCACGGCGGCCGATTCCTCTCTGAGTTCGGAAGAGAACAATTTTCTGGGAGCGGTATCGCAGTCGGGCGATCGGGTGGGATTTGCAGCCTTGGATTTGTCGACGGGCGAGTTTCGCGCCACAGAATTTCAAGGCGCGGATGCTGCCCGCAGAATTCAAGAAGAACTCTCGCAACTTCGGCCGAAGGAATTGCTGTACGCGTCATCGGCACCGCTGTTCGAGTCGGGGGCTGGGGTGAATCTTTCCGCGGGTTCCACGGCGGTTGGGGCGTTGCCGGCGGTCGGGCGTGGATATGCGGAGACGCCTCTGGATGACTGGATCTTCTCTCCCGACCATGCCATTCCGTTGCTTGAAAATCATTTTGGAGTGCTTTCGCTGGAGGGGTTTGGGCTTGCCGGAAAGCCCGCCGCGGCGACTGCAGCGGGCGCAATTCTGCACTATGTGCGGTCCACGCAGCGAGGGACGCTCGACCATGTGGACCGGATCGGCTTCTATGAGCGCCAGAACTGCCTGGTGCTCGACGCGGTGACGGTGCGGAACCTCGAACTGATCGAGCCTTTATTTGCGGGAACGGATGCGGGCGTGACTCTATTTCGAGCGATGGACTCGACCGTCACGCCTATGGGCAAACGCCTGTTGCGAGCCTGGATGCTGCGGCCATCGATCGACGCATCGGAGATCGACCGACGCCTGGACTCGGTTGGAGTCCAGGTGAAGGAGACGATGGCGCGCGAAGAGTTGCGGCGCGCGCTGGAGGGAATTCTCGATCTGGAACGACTGCTGAGCCGGGTCACGCTGGAGACGGCGAATCCGCGCGACGTGCTGGCTTTGGCGACGTCGCTGGGACGGATACCAGCGGTGCGAGCCACGATGAAGAGGCTTCCTGCGGAGCGACTTGAGACACTGCACAAATGCGTGGACGAATTGGGCGATTTGCGAGAACAGATCGACAATACCATCGTCGAAGAGCCTCCGATTTCTCTGAGTGACGGCGGGGTCGTGAGGACGGGCGTCAACCAGGAACTCGATGAACTGCGCGACCTAAGCCGCAACAGCAAGCAGTACCTGGCACAGATTGAGCAACGTGAGCGGCAGCGGACGGGGATTGGGTCACTGAAGGTGAAGTTCAACTCGATCTTCGGGTATTACCTCGAGGTGTCGAAGCCAAATCTGCACCTGGTACCGCCTGATTACGAACGCAAGCAGACACTCGTGAATGCCGAGCGATTCACGACGCCAGAGCTAAAGGAATACGAAGCCAAGATTCTCGATGCACAAGAGAAGATCGTCGAAATCGAGCGACGGATCTTCGCTGAGTTGCGCGGCACCATCGCCGGACAAGCCAAGAGAATTCGCCAGACGGCACTGGCACTGGCGGAAGTCGATGTCCTGGCCAACTTTGCCCATCTGGCGGCGTTGCGCAATTATTGCCGTCCTGCGGTCGACGAATCAGGAGATCTCGAGATTGTGGAAGGACGGCATCCCGTCATTGAGGAACAGGAGTCGGTGGCGGGCGGCGAGCGCTTCGTTCCGAATGATCTTTACCTGAACTCGACGACCCACACGATTCTCGTGCTGACGGGTCCGAACATGGGTGGCAAGTCGACCTATTTGCGGCAGGCGGCGTTGGCCGTGATTCTGGCGCAGATGGGGTCGTTCGTGCCGGCACGAGCGGCGAGGCTGGGGTTGGTGGATCGCGTCTTCACGCGCATTGGAGCCAGCGACAACCTGGCGCGCGGCCGGTCGACGTTCATGGTCGAGATGACGGAGACTGCGGCGATCCTGCACACGGCAACGTCACGGTCGCTAATTCTTTTGGACGAGGTCGGGCGCGGCACGGCGACCTATGACGGCCTGGCGATCGCGTGGGCAGCGGTCGAATATCTGCATGCAAGGACGCGCGCGAAAACCCTGTTCGCCACGCACTATTTTGAGTTGACCGAGTTGGCTGACCGGCTGTCGGGAGTGAAGAACTTTCACGTTTCCGTCAAAGAGACCGGGGGCGGGATTGTTTTCCTGCGCAAGGTCGAGCCGGGCGCGGCGGATCGTAGCTACGGGATCGAGGTTGCCAAGCTGGCGGGCCTGCCGAATGAGGTGATCGACCGGGCGCGCGAAGTGTTATCGGAGCACGAGAATGCCGAGCGTGAGTTAAGCGGGCATTTGGCAACGGATGATTCCCGGCCAGCGCGCACGGCGCAGTTGACGATCTTTACCCCAATTTCACAGCCGGTGCTGGAAAAGCTGCGCGAGGTCGATCTGAACCGGCTGACACCACTGGAAGCGCTGAACCTGCTGGCGGAATTGAAGAAACAGGTGGAATAGTCAGGAACACCTCAGTCCACAAATGAGTCCTTCATTTTGAAGAGCGGCGGGAAACTTCAACTCGGACAGCTTCTCGTTATCGGCTTCGACGGCACGGAGATGTCGGCGCCGCTGGCTTCCCTGCTGAAGCGGATCCAGCCCGCCGGGGTGATCCTTTTTGCGCGCAATATCGTGAGCACGGAACAGACCTACCGCCTACTGAAAGACTCTCAAGCGCAGGTGGCGACGCCGCTGTTTCGTTGCGTGGATCTGGAAGGCGGGAAGGTCGACCGGCTGCGGAATGCGATCGGCCCGGCTCCGTCGCCGGCCGAGGTGTTTGCTTCGGGCAACCGCAAACTGTTTCGAGCGCACGGGCGAATCATCGGAGAGAACTGTCGGGCCGTGGGTTTTAACATCGATTTCGCGCCGGCGATGGACCTTGCGTTTGAGGCCTCGAAGAGCGTGATGAGCACGCGGGCGGTCTCGGCCGATCCCCGCGAGGTCGTGGCATATGCCCGCGCGTTTCTGGCGGGACTCGGAAACGAAGGAGTGTTGGGGTGTGGGAAACACTTCCCCGGATTGGGGGAAGGCAAGCTTGATAGTCACCATGAATTGCCGGTCATCCAAAAGCCGTGGAAGCAGCTCTGGGAGCAGGACCTCGTTCCCTATCGCACACTGCGGCGTGAGTTGCCCTTCGTGATGGTGTCGCACGCGGCGTATCCGGCGGTGACGGGAGAGAGCATGCCGGCGTCGCTCTCGAAAAAGTGGATCACAGATATTCTACGAAAGAAAATTGGATATCGCGGGTTGATCGCATCAGACGATCTTGAGATGGGCGGCGTGCTGAGCGCGGCGCCGATCGAGCAGGCGGCGGCGACGTTCGTCCGGGCAGGCGGAGATCTTTGCCTGATCTGTCACAAGGAGGAGTTCGTCACGCGCTCCTATGAGGAACTTGAGCGGCGGGTATCGGACGATCGCGCCTTTGCGAAACGGGCGGCGGCGGCCATCAAACACGTGCTGGCGTTCAAGAAGAAATCGAGAAAACTCGCGCGCTGGAATAAGTCTCCCGCATCCAGCGAGGTCGAGCGACTCACACGGAAGCTGTGGGAGTTCAGCGAACAGGTCCGGCTGGAGACGATTCGACGCCAGGAGCTCGCGTGATCGTCGCGGGCATCATGAGCGGTACGTCGGCGGATGGGATCGATGTGGCGCTGGTGGAGATCGCGGAATCGGGGCTCGCGAAGGGCAAGGCAGCGGGCAAAGCCCGCAGGCGGGCGCGAAAAATAAATCGATTCCGGCTGCTCGGACACACGCACTCTGCGTATCCGAAAGCCGTGCGCGAATCGGTGCTCGCCACCATGAACGCAACGCGAGCGAGTGTCGCGCATTTATCGCAACTGAACTTTCTGCTAGCTGAGCTTTACGCCGATGCTGTTCTGGCGGCCCAGCGTCGTTTTCGAATCAAAGCGCAATTGATCGGCTGTCACGGGCAGACTCTCTATCACCAGGGGGAGCCGCAGAATTTTCTCGGGCGCAAGATCGCGGTCACATGGCAGACGGGAGAAGGAGCGGTTCTCGCGGCGAGAACGGGGATTCCAGTGGTGTCGGATTTCCGGCCCGCCGACATGGCAGCGGGAGGCAAGGGGGCGCCGCTGGTCCCCTTCCTCGACTACCTCCTCTACCGCGACGACAAGATTGGGCGGATCGTGCAAAACATTGGGGGGATTGCAAACCTATCGGCCATTCCAGCGGGCGCCTCTGCTGAGAAAGTGATGGCGTTCGATACGGGCCCAGGCAACATGGTGATCGACGCGGTGACCGAGCGACTTTTTGCAAAGCCCTTCGATCGAGATGGCAAGATCGCCGCGTCAGGCTTGGTCGCAGAAGGGGTCATCGCTGGGGTGTTGCGGGAATCTTTCTTCCGGCAAAGGCCACCGAAGACTGCAGGGCGGGAAGAATTCGGACGCGAGTTCGCGGTAAGGTTTCTTAAACGCTGCGGGAGAATTCCGAAAGAAGGTGTGGTCGCCACCGCAACGGCGCTGACGGCGCGCTCAATTGCCGATGCCATTCGCCGGTTCGTCGTCAAGCGGCGGGGCGCCTATAGCGAATTCGTGGTCTCGGGTGGCGGAGCAAACAATCCGACGCTGCTGGCCATGCTTGCGAATGAGTTGAGGCCCTTGGGATTGTCCTTACGCTTATCGGATGAGTTTGGATTGCCAAGCGCGGCAAAGGAGGCGGCGGCCTTTGCGTTGCTGGCGTATGAAACATGGCATCGGAGGCCGTCCAACATCCCGTCGGCGACTGGAGCGAAGCGTCCTGCGATTCTGGGAAAGATTTCGTGTGTGTGAGGAGGCGAGCCTGATTCAACCCTGCGGGTCGAACGCCCAAACGAGGGCGTCTGGGCCCAGGTGCGTGAAGGCGGGGCCAACAGTTCGGTCAGGTCTCGTCATTGTTCTTCTCGCGAGCTTGCTATTCCCGATTCTGGCCTGCTCGTCGAAACCCGATCGCGACACGCTCGTGATGATTATCGAGAGCAGCCCGGCGAATCTCGATCCGCGGGTCGGGACGGACGGACAGTCGGAGCGGATCTACGAGCTTCTCTTCGATGCGCTACTCACACGCGACGATCATCTCAACGTGCAGCCTGGTCTCGCCGAACGGTGGGAGATCCCGAATCCTCTGACCTATGTCTTCCATCTTCATCCGGGGGTGAAGTTTCACGATGGCCGGGCGCTGACGTCGCGGGACGTGAAGTGGACCTTCGAATCGCTGCTCAGCGGAAAAATCCGGAGCCTGAAGGCGTCCACGTATCGATTCGTGGACCACGTCGATGCCCCGGACGACACAACCGTCGTCTTTCACCTGAAGGAACCTTTTGCCGCGTTGCTGTGGAACCTGTCGGGAGGTGCGATCGGTATCGTTCCCGACGGCAGTGGCGATGAGATTTCGAGGAAGCCGATCGGCTCGGGTCCGTTCCGTTTCGTGAGCGCGGAAGCCGATAAAGAGGTCATCGTCGAACGGAACCCGGATTATTGGGGAGCGAAGGCTCACGTCGAACATGTGCGTTTCAATGTTGTGCCCGATCCGACCACGCGCGCCTTGGAGTTACGCAAAGGAAGTGCCGACGTTGCGGTGAACGCGATGACGCCGGACGTCGTGCTGACGCTCGAGCACGAAACGAAACTCGGAGTCCTTCGCGCGCCTGGGACTGTGTTGCAGTACATGGGTTTCAATCTGCGCGATCCTATATTGAAAGATGTGCGGGTGCGCCAGGCTCTGGCGTATGCGATGGATCGCCGGCCGATCCTTCAGTATCTCTGGCGGGGCTTCGCTCAACCCGCGGATAGCATCTTGCCGGTACCGAGCTGGGCGTATACGAACGAAGTTGAGACGTATCCGTATGATCCGGCGCGAGCGCGACAGATTCTCGACGATGCGGGCTATAAGCCCGTGGACGGTATCCGCTTTCACCTCGTCATGAAGACGTCGACCGAGGAAAGCACTCGCCTCGTCGTGGCGGTGCTGCAACAACAGCTGCGCGCGGTGGGAATTGCCCTCGACATTCGCACCTTCGAATTTGCGACGTTCTACTCGGACGTAACCAAGGGCGCGTTTCAGGTTTACTCGCTGCGCTGGATTGGGGGAAACGAAGATCCGGATATTTTTGAGTACGCATTCGATTCGGCGAAATTTCCGCCGCAGGGTGCGAACCGAGGATATTTTTCGGATCCGCGTGTCGACGATCTCATCGCGCAGGGGAGAAAGGAACTCGACCAAACAAAGCGCAAGGCGATCTATCTCCAGATTCAGCGCATCCTGGCCGAGCAGTTGCCGTCTCTGAATCTCTGGTATCTCGACAATGTGCTGGTTCACAACCCGCGCGTGACAAACCTGACACTCAACCCCTCCGGAAATTACGATTTTCTGAAAACCGCCGAACTCTCCCAGTAGTTTGCGATTCGCGTGCTCAGGCTATGGCTGGGCGTTGGGCGGACGAGTCGTGGCGCGCTCGCGTGATATTCTCGAAAGTACTCTCGGGGATCGACTTGCGCATACTGTTTATCGGGGACATTTTCGGCAGACCGGGCCGCACTATCGTCAAAGAGCGTCTGCCAGGGCTCGTCAAGGATCATTCCATTGACCTGGTGATCGCCAACGGCGAGAACTCGGCGGCTGGTTTCGGGATCACGCCGCAACTGGCGGAAGAACTTTTCGAGTTGGGGATCGACGTCCTCACTTCTGGCAATCACATCTGGGACAAACGCGAGATCATCGACTTTTTTCAGATGGAGGACGGAGCGCATAGCCCCTCGCGGCGGCTTCTTCGGCCTGCGAACTACGCTCCCGACCTTCCAGGCCATGGCCTGTATGAGGGACGGAAAGGCGGCGTCGGCTACGCGGTCATCAATCTGCAGGGGCGCGTTTTCATGCCGTCGAACGACGATCCTTTTCGCACAGCCGACCAGCTTCTGCGGCAGGTCATGGCGAAGGTCATTCTGGTCGACATACACGCGGAGGCCACATCGGAGAAAGTGTCGCTGGGCTGGTACCTGGATGGCCGCGTGACGGCCGTGCTTGGCACGCATACGCACATTCCCACCGCCGATGAGCGCGTGCTCCCTGGCGGCACCGCTTACATGACCGACGTGGGCATGACCGGCCCGTTTGATGGCGTGATCGGCGTGAAGAAGGAGCTGGTGGTCGGGAAGTTCCTGAACAACATGCCTGTGCGCTTTGAGGCGGCCACCGGAGATGTGCGGCTATGTGCGGTCGTGATTGACTGCGATGACTCCACGGGAAAAGCGCGCAGCATTCAGAGGCTCATGCTGGAAGAAAGCAGGGTGTAGTGCCGGAACAAGAGTTCGTGAAAGAGAGTGCCGCGGCCAACGAGTCGGTCTTCCGATGGAAAGAGGCGGATGCCTACCTGTTCGATATCGATGGCACGCTGCTGCTTTCGCCCGATCGCACGCACCGCTATGCTCTGCACCGTGCCATGCTTGATGTTTTCGGCGTCGAGACGACGATCGACGGAATTCCCTACCACGGAAAAACCGATCCGGGAATTTTGCGCGTGGCGCTGCAGCGGATCGGTATTCCGGACACGACAATCGACTCGAAGATGAGCAAGGCGCTTGCATTGGTCCGCCGCGATGTGACCGAAAAAGCAGATCGGATCAAGCCGAATGTTCTACCCGGCATTCGCGACGTTTTGGGACTCTTGCGCACGCATGGAAAATTATTGGGTGTCACCTCGGGGAACCTGGAGGTGGTCGGCTGGCTGAAGATCAAGGCCGCCGGCCTGCGGGAGTTTTTCGAATTCGGCTGCTTTGCCGACGAGTACGAGCTTCGCGAACAGATTTTTGAAAAAGGAATGGCCGAGGTCCGCGTGCGGCTGGGCGGCAGTGCGTCCGTTTGTTTTGTTGGTGATACACCCGACGATGTTCGCGCGGCGCAGAAGGTCGGCGGGCGAATCATCGCGGTCGGCACGGGGATCTTCAAGCGCGAAGATTTGTTGTCGCACGGTCCCGACCACAGCGTTGAGACCTGCCGCGATCTGCTGGCGATCGAGCCCTAACTACATAAAACTAAAGTGCCATACGTGCAAGAATGTCGGGGTCGCGCGTTCTAATCCCGGGTACAATCCTGTAAAAATGTCGCACTGGCGCACCGTAGTGATGTGGCTGGCAATGGGATCGGTCCTTTGGGCCGAGGACCAGCCGACCGTCATTCCGCAAACCGTGGGTTGTGTCAGTGGTTTGCCGGGCAGTCCCGCCTGCGTGACAAGTCCAACCAGCCGCAAGCAGGCGAAGCAAGCCTTCCAACGCGGACTAAAGCTCGAAAAAGCAAACAAGCTCGACGACGCTTTCGACGAATTCAAGAAAGCCGCCGACCTGGCGCCCCGCGATGTCGAGTACGTGACGATGCGGGAGCTAGTGAAGCAGCAACTGGTCTTCGATCATTTGCAACGGGGAAACGGCGCCCTGGCCGGAGGACAGCAGATTTTGGCGATGGGCGAATTCCGTACGGCGCTCAGCCTCGATCCCACCAACGACTTCGCAAAACAGCGCCTGAGCGAGGCCGTGAGCACCGACAGCAAGACTCCGAGAGCGGCGCCGCGGGTGATCGAGTCGTCTAACGAGATCCACGTCGTTCCGAACGAGGCGTTGCAAACCTTCCACCTCCGGGGCGATTCGAAAGCGCTGATCCCGCAGATTGCGAGCGCCTTCGGAATCAGCACGACTCTGGAAGATTCCGTGGCCAGCCGCCACGTGCGTTTTGACGTGGAGAACGTCGACTTTTACGAGGCGATGCGGCTGATGGGGTCGATCACCAAGACATTCTGGGCTCCACTCGGCCCGAAGCAGATCCTGGCGGCGCAGGACACGCTCGAGAACCACAAACAATACGACCGGATGGCCCTGAAGACATTCTTCGTCCCCGACATCGAGAGCGCGCAGGAACTGACGGACCTCGTGAACGTGGTGCGGACGGTGTTCGAGATCAAGTACGTCACGTCACAGCCACAGGCCAGCACGATCATCGTGCGGGCACCGCAGAATGTGCTCGACGCGGCGACGCTTTTTCTGGAAAACCTCGGATCCGGGCATCCGGAGGTGATGCTCGACGTGCGGGTTTTCGAGGTCAGCAAGACCGTGGTTCACAACTTCGGGATGCAGATTCCGAACCAGTTCAACCTGTACAACATTCCGGCCGGCGCGCTCGCGGGATTGACGCTCGGGGGTGGACAGAGTCTTCAGAGTCTGATCAATCAGCTGATTGCCAGCGGCGGAATTAATGCTGCCAATTCATCCGCGATTTCAGCGTTGCTGGCACAGCTAACGGGCAGTACTGGTGCGAGTTCCATCTTCAACACACCGCTCGCTACATTTGGCGGTGGTTTGACACTGATGGGTGTCTCGCTGGGAACAATAAGCGCGACACTGTCGGCCAACGAAGGCTATCTGCAATCCCTGCAGCACTTGACGGTACGCGCGTCGCAGAACAAAGACGCGTCGCTGAAGATCGGGTCACGTTATCCCATCATCAACGCCAGCTTCGCGCCCATATTCAACAGCAGCGCGATTTCGAACGCGATTGCCAACAACTCGTTTATCGCTCCGGTACCTTCGTTCACCTATGAGGATATCGGGATCGACATGAAGATCAAGCCGGTGATACACGGCGATTCCGACGTGAGCCTGACGGTCGAACTGAAGATACGCGCCCTGACGGGGTCCAGCAACAACGGTGTGCCCATCATCGGGAACCGCGAATACAGCGGAAGCATCAACAGCATGAACGAGCAAAGCACGGTGCTCGCGGGGTACATCACGACGACCGAGCAGCGAAGCTTGAGTGGAATTCCCGGGATCGGTCAGTTCCCGGTTCTGAACCGCGCGGCGGCGACGAACAACACAGAGAAAGACAACGATGAACTGGTGATCGTGATCACGCCGCACATCATCAGCATGGCCGACGCTCCCGGGCAGGAAATCTGGATGACCGGAATCAAGTAAGCGCAGGCGGAGTGGAGCGTCACGAGACTCCCAGGTGAGTGTCCAAAGAACGGACGCCAACCGCGGGTCACCAATTTCGCTTTGCCCCTTATTGCCCCTTCGCTCCGAAATCGACCATCCCTTTTAGTATCTCGTAGGGAGTTCCGCTCACGTTGGCGATGCGCCGGCCGTTAATGAAGAGGGTTGGGGTTCCGGTGACGCCTACCGCCGTCCCGAGTGCAACCGATTTTTGCACGCGCGCCTTCGTATCCGGTTTGGCGGCGCAGGCGGTCATCTCACTTCCCTTCACGCCTGATTTGTCGGCGATCGCGGCCAGCTTCTCGTCGGCGTTCGATTCGGTGATATTGGCCTGGTCGTCGTAGGTTCCTTGCACGAACTTCCAGAACGCATCTTTCGATGTCCGACCTATGCAATCGGCGTAGCTGGCTGCCTTTTCCGCCCAGTTGTGCATAGGCAGCGGATATTGCTGGAATACGAAGCGCGCATTCGGTTCGTCCGCGAGGAGCTTGTCGACGACGGGCTGCGCCTCCTTGCAGTGCGGGCATTGCAGATCGCTGAATTCGACGACCGTCACGGGCGACTTCTCGGGACCCTTGCTGGGGCCATCGATTCCTTTGAGCAGGGCCTCCTGAGCGGACGCGTAGGGCTTGGCGCCGAAGGGGAGAATTTCACCAGTGAGCGCGTGCTTACCGTCGGGCGTGACGTACAGAGTGGTTCCCTGCTGCCCCTTGGGGCTGGTGATGACTACGACAACTTCCGCGAGCCCTTCGGCTTCCGCTGGCTTGATGGAGACGATCTTCCAGGTGATGGTGGAGTCATAACCGAACGTCTGAGCCATGAACGAATTCACGGTATCTTCCGACGGAAGATTGACGGTTTGCCCCTGGGCGCCGAGAGAGGCGACGATCAGCAGAAGTATGAATGCGAGAGTCAGTGGACGATGCATGTGTTCCTTTCGAATTTCGACAATCCGTGTTGCAGTGAGCGAAAGTAATTCGCTTCTCGGGCGTCATGCCTCCGACTTGGCGGCGATCGGAAGGCGGCGTCCGTACCCAAATGCCTTCGCGGAAATCTTAATACCGGGAGCAGCCTGTTGGCGCTTGTACTCAGCCCGGTCAATCATGCGGGTGACTCGCTTCACCAGTTCGATATCAAAGCCGTGGTCCTGAGCAATCTGCGCGGCCGAATGGGACTCTTCGACATAATCTTCGAGGATGGCGTCGAGCACGTCGTAGGGTGGAAGGCTGTCACTGTCTTTCTGATTGGGGCGCAACTCGGCCGAAGGGGGCTTTTCCAGGCTGTCTTGTGGAATGACGGGACGCCGCGAGTTCACGTAATGGCTGATGCGATAAACCAGCGTCTTGGGAACGTCGGAGATCACCGCGAGTCCACCCACCATGTCGCCATAGAGTGTGCAGTAGCCGACTGCTAGTTCGCTCTTGTTACCCGTGGAGAGCACAATCGCGTTGAACTTATTGGAAAGCGCCATCAGGAGTGTTCCGCGAGCGCGCGCCTGGATGTTCTCCTCGGTCACATCTTCCTTCAGGCCGGCGAAGACACCCTTCAAGGTCGCGCGGTAGCTGTTGCATATATCGCCGATCGGTAAAAGCTCGAAGCGGATGCCGAGATTAGTGGCGAGCTGCCGTGCGTCGTCGATCGATCCTTGCGACGAGTACGGTCCCGGCATGCCAACACCGATGACGTTTTCGGGGCCGACGGCTTCCGTCGCGATGGCCGCGGTGAGAGCAGAGTCGATGCCGCCGCTGAGACCGATGACGACTTGCTTGAAGCCGCACTTGCGGGTGTAGTCGCGGGTGCCGAGAACCAGCGCGGCGAAGGCGCTGGCTTCCTCTCCCTCGATCTGCTCGTGGATCTCGCCTTTGAGCGTGGCAGAATCGAAGTAGATCAGATCTTCCTCGAATGACTTCCCCTGGGCGATGACTTTGCCTTCGCGATCCAGGACGAGGCTCGACCCGTCGAAAAGCAGGCTGTCGTTCCCACCTACCTGGTTCACCATGACGACCGGAACGCGATCGTTGCGGGCGATGGTGGCGAGCATATTGGTGCGCAGTTCGCGCTTCCCGAGCCAGAAAGGCGAGGCCGAGATGTTCAGGACGAAATTTCCGCCGGATCGGAGCAAGGCTTCAATCGGATCGGTTCCGTAAAGACGCTTGTTCCAGAAGTCCTTATCGTTCCACGCGTCTTCGCAAATGGTGAGCGCCATACGGTTTCCGCAGAAATCGAAGAGATCCTGGCTGCGCGCGGGGGCAAAGTTGCGCATCTCGTCGAAAACGTCGTAGGTGGGCAGCAACATCTTCGATTGCAAAAATGCGAGTCGTCCGTCGCGCAGCAGCGCCGCGGAATTCATGACGGACTTGCCGGTTTCTGCGTCCGCCGGCGTGACCAGGCCGCAAATGACAGCAATACCGTTGGTCTCAGCGGCGATGCGATCGACGGTTTCACGATTCCTGGCGACAAAAGAAGGACGCTCCACGAGGTCGCGCGGAGGGTAACCGCACACGGAGAGCTCCGGGAAAAGAATCAGGCCGGCGCCGGCAGCCTGGGCGCGGCGCGAGAAATCGATGATTTTCTGAGCGTTGCCGGAAAAATCCCCAACCGTAGGATTGATCTGGCCGAGGGCAATCTTCACCCTTCCAGTCTAAAGCCCATGGTCGCTGGACGCCAAGTTAGCGGGCGGGTGCTGGAGTGAAGTTGGGAGGCGGTGCGCCAGGAGTTGGGTTCGTCGGATCGGGCTGTCCGTTCCCTGGCAGGCCCACTGGGACGTGAACGGTATCGTTATCGTTCGAAGGAGAGGCGTCCGGATTCTCACCCGGCCGGTGGAGTGTGGGCGCGGTCGCAGGGCGAACATCGTCTTTCTTCGCGACTTTCGGTGCCGGCTCCAGGTCGATCTCTTTTTCGGTCTTGACGACTTTTTGCCCGTCGACCTTCATGGTTTCGAGCCGGACGACTTCGTCACCGATAAAGCGGACAAACTCCACATCCTGCGGGGGCTCGCCATAGATCCACTCTTCGAATTCCACTTCACCATCGTGCTCACGAACCTTCTTCGGCGGGCGCCCCTTGGAATAGGTCACCATCTCGTGGTTCATCCCGACGAGAACCTGGTGATTCTGAATTGCGTCCTTCACCTTAGGGGGAACCGTTTCGAGATAAGCCTCCTCGCGCGACTTCGCTTCGAAATCGAGCACAGGACGCAACAACTGCTTCAAGTCCTGACCGGTCATTTCTGGCACGTAGTTGTCGAAGTAAAGATCGACAAAGGAACCGCGGGCGTTCGCGGTGGAGTCCGAGGGGGCGAGGGGGGCGGAGGAGCCGTCGGCACCTCCAACGCTAATCCGCTCATACCATTTCTGCTTTTTGATCGGTCCCCCGTTGATCTCGACGTGGATGAAGTTATCCTTGAACACCACGTTAGAGATTCGTGCCGCGTCACCGGGCTTGCATGCCGGACCCCACATGGCAAGCTTCTGTTGGAGGTCTGTGCCGCTGGGCGTCACCACTCCGTTTTTAACTCTGAGGCCGTCTTTCCCCATCGGAAAGGGTGTTCGTACATACACTAGCTCGGCGTTGAACAAATGCTCTAACTCGAGGCGGGTTTGTTTCGAGATCCTGGGCGCTTGCGGAGGGTCACCGGCAGACGCAACAACCGTGAGCAACGGAAGGAAAACCAGCAGGGCCGTAATGCGGCGAGACTTCATGAAGCACCCCAACGCGCCAATCTTGCCTAAATTATAGCGCTGTTTCGGGAGGCGGAATCCAGCAAACACCGCATTTCAGGAAGCAAAACGGAGGCCATCGCGGGCAATTTGCAGGGGAAGAACGCGACCCCCGGCGTCTCCAATGGTGGTGGCGACGCGGCTGGCTGCCCCTTTTTCCACGAGGAAAATGACACATCCGCCTCCGCCCGCACCGCACACTTTCGCGCCCAGCCCGCCATTGCGCAATGCGGCGGAAATCAGCTTGTCGATGAGGGGGGTGGTGATGCCAGGGGCGTTGGTGCGGCGTAACTTCCATTCTTCCCTGAGGAGGCGGCCGACCTCCTCCCACTGGCCTCGCAGGAGCGACTGGTACATGGACTGCGCGATGTCGGCGATTTTTTCGAAGTTCCGGAACACTCGTTTATCGCCATTGATGTGCGCCTTGAAGACCTCCCAATTGTTGATTCCCGATTGGCGCGGCGCTCCCGTGTACGCGAGGACAAAACGCGACTCCATTTCCTCGGGAGCGACGGGAATTGATTCGCGATGAATCCCGTCTGCGTTGAGGTGAAGGGCGCTGACTCCGCCGTAAAGCGCTGGATAGTAGTCCTGGCAGCCGGTGGGAACGTTGATCACCTGAGCTTCAATGTTCTGAGCAATCACCCGCATCTGCTCGAAGGTGAGATTACGATCGGTGAATCTGGCGAGAGCGGCGGTGGTTGCGATCATGAGGGCGGAAGATCCAGAGATTCCGGCCCCGGCGGGCGACTCCGAGTCCGTTTCGATCGACAGACCCTGTTGAGGAGCGAAAAACTGCAGAAGCCGTGCAGCCAACGGCAAGCGAAAACGGCGCGCGCGACGCAGTTCGTCGAAGCTCTCAAAGCTTTCTTCGCGACGGGTGTCGAGCGAGTAAAGATGAATGCGCCGGCCCTTGAGTGGAATGATGCGACAGCTGGTCAGAATGTTTACAGCGAAATTCAGTGTCAATGCGCCACTGTGGAAAAGGTACAGTGGCCATAGGTCCATTGTCCCACCGGCCAAGTCTGCGCGACAGGGAGCGTACGCAGTGATCGTCCCGGCTCTGTCGGAAACTCGTGATGAATCCATGCCAGAGTTTGTATCACGCCGATGCGATTTTGTGCGCGTTTCAAGCGGTTGCGCGGCATCTCTCAAGAACAAGGTTGGCCCATTGGTGAACGGAGTTGCAGCCAAGGAGGTTCCGAATCGGTCAAGACGCCATCCGGTTGCCTTTTCCGCGTACCAAGCCGCGATCTTCCGTTGACAACACGCTCCGTTTGTCAGACACTCCGATCAAGGATTCACAACGGCAGTGCAAAGTATTCAACTCAAAACTCTGGCCGTTCGCTAGGAGTTTGCGTATGGCAGATCCATGGGTTAGGCCTACTTCCCAAGGTCCCCCGGATCCTGGAATTGTTTTTCGGCCTGAAAGTGACCAGCGGCCCGCTTCCGGTAAGACCCATTCCCCGGACGACTACCTCCTAATCGACCGTTTGCGCGAAGACGCCCTCGCAGGGCGGATGGACCTGGACAGCATCTTGTCAGAGGCGACGCATGCGGCACGATATTTTACCGACGCAACCGGCGCCGCCCTGGCTCTGTGGAGCCAGGGGGTGGTGATCTGCCGAGCGCGATCGGGAGACACCGCGCCTCCCCTCGGCGCAAAACTCGACGTGGATTCCGGCATCTCTGGTGAATGCCTGCGCAGCGGACGCTCGAAGCGCTGCAACGACACGTTGACGGATCCGCTCGTGGACTCGCAGGTCTGCCAGGACCTGGGTATTCGCTCGCTGGCCGCCGTTCCCTTGCGCGGCGAACATGGAGTGGTCGGGATTCTCGAGATTTTTTCCGATCGTCCCTACGCTTTCTCAGACGCACATCTAACGCTGCTCAAGCAGCTTGCGCAGATTGCGGTCACGGGACGGTCCAAGTCCGTTGCATCGACCACGGCCGTTGTGAAGACGGCGTCCGATGTGGCGCCGGTTTCGACTTCTGTGGCGTCCAGAATCGCCAAGATCACGCCCTTTCAAGTTCTCGCCGCGAGAATGAAAGGCGAGGAGGGGCAGCCTTACCGCATCGCAGCTGCGGGCGCGGTGTTGCTCGCGTTGATTGTGGGCTTCAGCTGGATGATCAGCCGGGGACGAAATGGAAACAGCAGTAATCATCTGCCGCGATCGGTACAGGCGGCCAGTGCGGTTCCTTCGGCCATGGTTGCAACCGCCGAAACGACCATTACGGTCACCCCGTCGACCGCAAGTGAGAAGGGCGGACATGAACTGATCAAAGTCGGACTCCCCAAGCCGAAACCAGGTTCTGCCAGCAGCGATGTCGTAGCAGGCAATCTCGTGCGGCGGGCTTCCACGGAGGAAGTGACGAGCCGGCATACGCCGGGGGCGGCGATCACGCCAGTCTCCGCGGGGTCTGGAGCTGCTAATGCGCCGCCCGCGGCCGAGGACCTCCAGGCTCCCGATCTGAATACCGTTGCCGCAGCCGATGCGTCCTCCGCGGGACTTCCCAAGACTCTGCTCACCACCGAGCCCCGGCTTCCCAGCAACGAACTGCGTACCTCACAGGGCATTACGGGCGGGACCCTGACTCATCGGGTGAGTCCGACTTACCCGACGCAAGCCAGGATCCAGAGAATCGAGGGCACCGTCGTCCTCGAGGCTATGGTAAGCGAGGACGGGAACGTTCGCGATGTGAAGGTAAGCAGCGGCCCTGCTGTTCTGGCGAGCGCTGCGAAGCAGGCGGTCGAGCAGTGGCGTTATCAGCCGTTCGAGCTGAACGGGAAACCGGTTGCCATGGGAACGTCCATCCGGATCATCTTCAAACTTCCGTAGAAGGGTTTCGGTTTGGCGCGCCCTACGGACTACGCGAGGTTCAATACCTCCTTTACAGTTCCGCGAGAGTTCTGGATTTTTTCCTGCAGCAAAGTAATGGCATAAATGAGCTGCTCAGGACGCGGCGGGCAACCGGGCACATACACATCCACCGGAATCACCTGGTTGACGCTCTGCACAAGCGCGTAGTTGTTGAATACGCCACCCGAGGTGGCGCATGCGCCCATCGAAATGACCCACTTGGGCTCGGGCATCTGCTCCCAAAGCTGGCGAATGACAGGCGCCATTTTGTTCGAAACCCGGCCGGCGATGATGATCAGGTCCGATTGCCGTGGCGAAGGCCGGAAGACTTCAGCTCCGAAGCGCGCGATATCGAAGCGGGAGGCGCCCATCGACATCATTTCGATGGCGCAACACGCAAGGCCAAAGGTCATCGGCCAAATGGAGCTCTTGCGCATCCAGTTGATGGCCGAGTCGAGCGTTGTGAGAACAACTCCCTCGGGAGTGGGATTCCCGTAGGTGAGATCCTTGACCACCCTTTTACCGTCTTCGATTGTGACGTACGGACCAAAATTTAGTTCGCCGCTCATAAGGTAATTGTAACCCACCGAGGATCACCAACAGACGCACGAGTCTGGGATCGATTATTCAAAGTTCTCGATCTACTTGATCTTCGTCGTCTTCCTGCGATTGATCTGTGGCGGCAAAGCCCTTTAACGTGAATCTCAGGCACGGCCAGCCAATAATCGCTAAGCCTAGCGTCGCGGCGAGGATCGATTCGACACCGCGATCCGTGGAGGGAAACAGTTTCCCTACCCGGAGTTCGTCTATCCAGTAGCCCAAATAAGCCACAAAAACGACGCCCGTATCGGCGCGGATTGTACAGACCAATCACCAGCAGCAGGATGAACGCATCGGCTAGGATCAGCACAGCCACGTGCAACGGAGACGAAGGGTTGGTGTTAAGCGAGAGAACGACCGCGACAGGATCAGCAACGGCGCCAGGGCCCAGAAGATAAAGCGTGATCCGCTAAAACAGAACTTTCAAACTCATGTGCACTCCTACGGATTCAGCACCACCTTGCCAAACATCTGGCTGCTTTCCAGGTACTCGTGAGCGGCGCGGACTTCCGCAAGAGGAAAGGTGCGATCGACGACGGGCTTCACTTTTCCGCTGAACACGTGCTTCATAACTTCATGCAGCTCCCCCAGCGTTCCCATGTATGAGCCGAGCAACGCCGACTGACGGGAGAACAGGAATCGCAGGTCGATCTGTGCCTCGTAGCCGGTCGTGGCTCCGCAGGTGATGAGGGTTCCGCCCGGCTTCAACGCCTTCACGCTTTCGTTCCAGGTAGCGACGCCCACGTGTTCGATGACGATGTCGACGCCGGCCTTGTTGGTGATCTTTCGCGCCTCGTCGCCGATTTTCTGCTGGTAGTGATTGATGACGTAGTCAGCGCCGAGCTCGCGGGCCTTCTGCGCCTTGCGTTCGTCTCCAGCGGTGGCAATCACCGTCGCGTTGAAGAGCTTGGCAATCTGGATGGCCGCAATGCCGACACCCGAATTGGCTCCGAGGATCAGGACCGTCTGACCCGGCCGCAACGCTGCGCGTCCCGTCAGCATGTGAAAGGCGGTGAGAAAAACGAGCGGAACGCTGGCCGCTTCGTTGAAGCCCAAATTGTCGGGAATCGGGATCACGCTGGCAGGCCCGGCTGCAATCAATTCGCAGTCACCGCCGTCGATACCGTTTCCAAGCACTGTGAATTCCCGGCACAGATTTTGCCGACCCGCCACGCACTGCTCGCAGTGACCGCAAAAGCGCATGGGCGCCAGAAGGACGCGCTGGCCGACCTGCAGACCTGCCACGTACTCTCCGATTTGTACGATCTCGCCCGCAACATCGCTTCCCAGAATGTGCGGGAGCTTGACCCCGGGCAATCCTTTGCGTACCCACAGGTCGAGATGGTTCATCGCACACGCCTTGACGCGGACGAGTACCTGGTCTTTGCGAGGCTTTGGATCGGGCACCTCTTCGTAGCGAAGCACCTCGGGACCACCAAATTCACGAAAGATGGCTGCCTTCATACGCCTGTTACCTCATTGTGACTGGAGCGACCCATCAAGCTAGCACATCCGGAGGGAGCGAACGGTGAGGTCCCGGGCGGCGAAGTGTGATGACTGCCTCGCCAGCGCTGGCACAGCTCCGCCGATTGACTTGCTCTTGGAAACCCCGAATAATCAACTCGCGTGGATATTTACGAAGAGATCGTGAAATTGCGGCGCGATGGACGGCGCGGCGCCGTTGCCACAATCGTGAACGCGCGCGGCTCAATTCCATCCTTCAGAACGGCCAAGATGCTTGTGCGGGACGATGGATCGATTTGCGGCACGATTGGCGGAGGCTGTGTGGAGGCCGAAGTCTGGCAAGCTGCGCGTGAAGTCATGGAGCAGGAAAAACCGCGCACGCTGACGTTCAACCTCAACCAGGATCCGAAATACGACACGGGACTGGTGTGCGGCGGCACACTCGACATCTTTCTTGAGCCAGTTCTTCCTGCAGCGCTGCTTTATATCTTTGGCGCCGGCCACGTGGCGGCCAGCCTCTACAAGACGGCCAAAGACACGGGCTTCGACGTGATCGTGGTCGACGACCGCGAGACGTACGCGAACCGTGAACGCTTCCCTGAAGCGCAGGAAGTCATCGCGGACGACTTTGAACGAGCGATGGAACGACTCGACATCCGCGAGTCGGCCTACATCGTGATCGTAACGCGAGGACATCGGGACGACATGCGCGTCCTCCGGTGGGCGGTCGGTACCAAGGCGCGTTATGTCGGAATGATCGGGTCGAAGCGAAAGACCATCGCAATTTTCCGCGAGCTGCAGCGCGAGGGGCTTGAAGCAAAGCTATTCGAACGGGTGCATGCACCGATCGGTCTGGATATCGGTGGTGTGACGCCGGAAGAGATTGCCATCTCGATTACTGCTGAACTGATTGCGGTCCGACGGAAGTCGGAGCGTGAACTGCCGCATATGAGCTGGTTCCTTGGTCGAAAACTGGACGCCGAGAGCAGCGACTCCATCGCTGAACCCACCTCAGACGGGGACCACAAGTAAAGCTCAGCACTGACTTAGCCTCCCCTTTCTGCTATCTTCGCGCCATGAGCCGTGCCCTGAGCATCTTCGGCGTGATCCTGGCGGCGGGGGAATCCCGGCGGATGGGTACCGACAAGGCGCTACTGCCGTGGCCACCCGCAGGCCCAAGCCAGATTCCTGCGGGCACGTTCCTTTCCGCCGCCATTCAATCGTTTGCTCCCGTCAGCGACGTCGTGATCGTCGTGGCCGGAAAGAATCGGGCGGCGCTCGCGCCAGTCGTCTACGCAAGCGGCGCCACGCTGGTAATTAATCACGACCCTGAACGAGGTCAGTTCAGTTCCCTGCAGACAGGCTTGCACGAGGTTCTGAATCGCGGACGCGACGCCGCAATGGTCACGCTGGTCGATCGGCCGCCGGTCAGCCCGGCCACCATTGAGAAGCTGCACGCCGCCTTCGGGTCAGCGATCGCGCGCTGGAAGTGGGCCTTGATCCCCGAATACGCCGGCAAGCATGGTCATCCTATTTTTCTGGCGCGGGAGATGATCGAGGCGTTTTTGAAGGCGCCGTCCACGGGAAACGCCCGCGAAATTCTGCATCAGAATCACGAGCACATCGCCTACTTCGAAGTCGATGATCCGCTGGTCACGGTGAACGTGAACACACCGGACGAATATGCCGCCCTGCAACGTGCGGTCGCCCTGCTGCGCGAGTGATTCGCTACAATTTGATTTCGGCAGAATGCAGGATGCCGTTCGCGGCCCTGAATCTGCGAGTCCACTCCAACTCAAGGAATGTCTGTGTCATCACTTGTCTCTACGGATCGTGCGCAAGCTTTTGTCGACTCAGTGCTTCGGCTGGAACCACGTGTAGCGGTGTTTGATTGCGATGGAACGCTCTGGTCTGGAGATGCCGGCGAGAGTTTTTTTGCCTGGGAGATCGAGGAAAAGGTGATCCCCGAGCAGATCGCCAAAGCGATGCGGGCGCGTTACGCGGACTACAAGGCCGGGAACGTCCCGGAGGAAGTCATGTGCGGAGAGATGGTCACGCTGCACAGGGACATGATCGAAGGCGACGTGCAACGAGCGGCAACCCGGTTCTTCGATCTGCTTTTTCTGGAGCAGATTTTCCCCGAGATGCAGCAACTTGTCCGGCGACTCCAAGCGCAAGGGTGCGACGTATGGGCGGTTTCGTCCACGAACGAGTGGGTGATCCGCGCGGGGATGCGGCATTTTGGAATCGCACGCGATCACATTCTCGCCGCGGCGGTCGAAATCGATAAATTGCGGATTACCGACCGCCTTATCCAGATTCCCAGTGGTGACGGCAAGCCGGAGGCGATCCGGAAAGTCGTCAAGAAGACGCCGGACGCGGCGTTTGGAAATTCGCGGTGGGATACGGAGATGCTTGCGATTTCGAAGCATCCATTCGCCATTAACCCCAATCCAGACCTGGAGAAAACGGCCAAGCAGCGCGGCTGGACGACTTACTTTCCCGATGGCAGGCAGCGTTGACGGAATAGAGGCACCGTAAACACTTCGTAAGCCTCGCGTAGTTCGTTGGTGACCGACGCGCGCGCTTGCGCCGCTTTTCTGCTTGACGCCGCTACTCGGCTATCCTATTGTCACGAGAAATCACGACTTACGGCTTCCCCTCTCTCTGCGGCGGTGTCAGCGACGACCACCGCGACGTTTAGCATCAGGAGAACGCATGGCAACTTGGAGCCCTTGGAACGAAGCCGAGCAGTACGTTTGGGCTGTCATCTGCAAAAACCGGAAATTCCATGCCCGCCAGAACATGTTCAGTGGACACAAGATTCCTCTGGGAGCTACCGACGCGCTCACGCCTCCGCCCGAGATCGACCACCCGTTGACTGTGCGCTGCGACGATTGCGGCGAGGAAAATCAGTACGACCCGGCGGACCTGGTCCGCCTGCAGATGGAAATCGCCGCTGATTTCAAGCCGCACCCGCTGTTTAGCTGAGCCAAGAACCTCGGCCTCAAGCCAACTTCCGCAGCAGAGCCTTGAGTGCGTCCATGGCCAGGTGGCCGGCGTGCGTGGAAGCTTCGGGCACGCCTCCAACTGTGTCTATCAATTCCTCGCTCTTGAGTTGCCGGGCTTCTTCCAAGCTCTTGCCCCGCACGAGCTCCGTCAAGGCCGAACCACACGCCATGGCTGGGACACAGCCCTTCGCCCGAAAGCGGACTTCTGCAAAGCGGCCATCTTCGATCCGAGCACTTAAGCGGAGAACATCTCCGCACGCGGGATTTTCGATCTGCACCACCGCATGTGGTTGTTCCACTTCACCCGCATTGCGCGGGTTCTGGAAGTGATCGAGAAGTTGCGAAGAATACATCGTGCTCTATTCTAAGATCACGCGTGCCCTTCTGAGTGGGCTGCGCATCGGTATCCACAGGCAGACCGGTTTAGTATCAGTTCGGAGAATCGTTTTTGCTGGATGAATCACGACTTTAGACCGCAGCGCATCGTCAGCCTTCAGCCGAGTGCCACGGTGATCCTGCGCGATCTTGGACAACTCGATCGCGTGGTGGCGTGCACCAAATATTGTGTCGATGTCTGTCCTGAAGTGGCGTCGGGTCGCCGCATCGTGGACGATTCATGGACTGCGCACGCCGAGGAAATTTCGGTCATGCAGCCCGATCTTGTGATCGCCGCGGTGCCGTATCAGGAGAAGTCGGTTGCCGAGATCCTGAAGGCGGGCGCACGGTTCCTCGGCTTAGCTCCGCGCAAGCTCAACGACATCTACACGGATATCGTCGCGATTGCAGGTTTGGTCGGCGCCGGGCAACAAGGGGACCGCGTCGTGAATTCCATGCAAAGTGAGATAGAACAAGTCCGGGAACGAGTGTCGAATACGCCCCGCCCTACGGTCTTCTGCGAAGAGTGGGGAAAGCCGATCATTGCGGCCCAGGCCTGGGTTGCGGAACTGATCGAGGCGGCCGGAGGAAAGCCGGTTGGCGAACCCGGCCACAAGCCATCGGCCGAAGAAGTGAGGAACGAAGACCCGGACGTCCTGATCGCCGCGTGGTGCGGAGCGGGCGATCGCGTGCCGCTGGAAAAAATTGTTCGTGAGCGCGGCTGGTCCGAGATGCATGCTGTCAAGCAAGGGCGCGTGTATTGCATCCGGGACGAATTCTTGAACACACCTGCACCCACGCTGATCGGCGGCTTGCACGCGCTGGCTGCCGCAATTCATCCGGAGATTTTCAAATATTCCGAGGGGCTGCGCCGCATCTCGGGCGTATCCGTAGAGTCACACATCGACAGGAGGACCGTAGTTTAAGATGGCACCCATGCAACTATCGGCCACGATCCAGGAAGTCGCAGCAGAGGTGGAAAAACTTGCAGAGTCTTCGGTTTCCGCTCATCAGCTCATGTTGGGAATGGTGGATCTGCTGCACAAGCGCATGTTGAAGTACAACTGGGTCGGCTTCTATATGCTGGAAGCCGGGGCGCAACCACCCGCGCTGGTGCTGGGACCGTTTCAAGGCGCGATGACTCCGCATACTCGGATCCCGCTCAATGACGGAATCTGCGGCGCCGCAGCGTCTTCGGGAAAGACCGTCGTCGTTGACGACGTCACCAAGGATCCCCGCTATCTCGCGTGCTCTCTGGAAACAAAGTCTGAAATCGTCGCCCCGATTTTTGTGCGCGGGCACGTCGTGGGCGAACTGGATATTGACAGCCACTTCCCAGCCGCCTTTGCTCTCGAAGATCAGACTTTGGTCGAGCGCTGCGCCGCTATCGTAGGCGCAAAGCTAGAAAAATCTCCGATATGAGAGTGGAAAAAGGTAAGGTGCGCGCTCCCGAGATCGGGCGCGTCTGGCTGAATTCTCCGCCCCTGAGCTTTCGGCAGTTGCGCGGACGCGTTGTGCTGGTCGATTTTTGGGACTACACCTGCATCAACTGCATTCGTACGCTTCCGTACGTACAGGCGTGGCATGAGCGCTACGGGAGCAAGGGACTTACAGTCATTGGAGTCCACACCCCGGAGTTCACCTTCGCGCAGTACGAATCGAACGTAGAGCGCGGGATTCGGGAGTTCGGGCTGACGTACCCGATCGTGATCGACAGCGACCGCGAAATCTGGAAGGCTTTTGCAAACCGCTACTGGCCCACGAAGTACCTCCTCGACAAGGAGGGCTATCTTCGTTACGCGCACTTTGGCGAGGGTGAATATCATGAGACCGAAGAGGCCATTCGCGAATTGCTATTGGAAATTAATCCCAGCCTCGCCTTTCCGCCCTTGATGGAGCCGCTAAGAGCAGAAGATAAAGCGGGCGCCGTTTGTTACCGGCCGAGCGCGGAACTCTATGTTGGCCACGCCCGGGGACGAATCGGGAACGAAGGTGGTTTTCGTGAGGATTCCATCGCCGAATATGCGCTTCCCCAGGAATTGACGGAAGGTTTGTTCTACGCGAAGGGAAAGTGGGCGTCGACTGCCGAATACATGGAGGCGGTCGAGGCAGGCGAGCACACGATAGTCCTGCGGTATGAAGCGACTGGGGTCAATGCGGTGATGGCCTCGCCCCGCGATGGAGCGCGCGAAGTGAAAGTACGGCTGGATGGCAAGCCTCTGAACACCTCCCAGAAGACGCGCGATACCCGTTTCCGATCGACTGAGGTAGGCGAAGAGAGTTACGTGGCGGTGCAGAACGCGCGCCTGTACTCCCTGGTCGAGAGCCACGACTTCGGAACGCACACGCTTGAGCTAATTTGTCCCACTGGCGTCGCCGTGTTCGCCTTCACCTTCAACAGTTGTGTCGACCCCTCAGCAGCGCCCACTCCTGCCACTGTCGAGTCTCGCTCATGAAGCGGGTCGTGGCGGCGCTTATCGTGAAAGATGGGAAGATTCTCGTCTGCCAGCGCACCAAGCACCAGACCATGCCACTGAAGTGGGAGTTTCCCGGTGGAAAGATCGAAGAGGGAGAACAGCCGCGCGATGCCCTCCGGCGCGAACTTGATGAGGAGCTTGGAATCGACGCCACGATCGGCGATGAGGTGGCCCGGATCCGGCACGAATATCGCAGCGGCAATTCGGTTGAACTCCGGTTTTACGTGGTGCATGAGTTTCGCGGCGAACTCGAGAACCGGATCTTCCGCGATATGAAGTGGGCCGAACGGACGGAACTACCCTCGTTCGACTTTCTGGAGGCCGATCTCACACTGGTCTCTGACGTGGCTGCGGGTCGGATCCTATAAAAGAAAGCACCGCGCCAGGCGGTGCCTTCATTCCTGCAAACTGAGCAGCGTGTCAGTTTTGTGAACCGTCGCGCTTCAGAACCGGATGGTCGTCATCCGAGCTGTCGCCGCCGCTGTTTCCGCTCGGCGCGGAGGTCCTGCGGAGCTCAGGCTCGCCCTGCTTGCGGTCGTCCAGCTTGCGGCGGTTTTCAATCTTTGCCAGCCGCCCCTTCACCTCTTCGAACTCGGAAGTGTCGACTTTATAGGTCGGTTGAGGAGGCAACAACTTCTCGATCTCTTCCTGTGATTTCTCGACCCGGTCGGGCGTGGGCGGATGGGTTTCGAAGGCCTTGGAAAAGGTTCCGGGCTTCTTCTTTTCCTGGGCCTCGATCTTCTCGAAGAAGGCGGTGAAAGCCTGGGGATCGTAGCCGCTCTTATACATGTACTGCAGCCCGAGGTAATCGGCCTCGGCCTCGAACCCGCGGCTGAACTTCAGGAAGGTCATGGGAAGGGCCAGGCCAGCCGCTTCCTGAGCAGCGAGTCCAATCCCTCCACCCACCATGATGAGAGGGATCGAAGCCAACTGGGCCAGCGTGCCGCGCGTCTGCTCGCGCGCGATGTGGCACGCCGCCACGTGCGCGATCTCATGCGACATTACCCCCGCCAGTTCCGCTTCGTTGTCGGCGGCCATGATCAGGCCGGTATTCACATAAAAGAATCCGCCGGGCAAGGCAAAGGCATTGATGTCGTCCGCGTCGATCACTTTGATAGTGAATGGGACCTTCGAATCCGAATTGCGCACCAGATTCTGGCCAAGGCGGTTCACGTACTCGGTGATAACGGGGTCTTTGATGAGCTTGGAACTGGAGTCCACCTGCTGCGCATACTGGCGGCCCATGTTGATCTGGCCTTCGACGCTGTACCAGTTCCCTACGCCTCGGCCGCAACCGACGTTGCGATTGCCGATCGCGTCCAAGTCGTTGATTCCGCCGTCGTGCTTGGCCTTTACCGGTTGGGGATTCGTATCATCGGGCGGCGCAGCCAACGCGAGCCCGCCAAAAAGGACGATCGTCGCAATCGCGACTCCGATTTTGAGCGGATATCTCATGGGAGGGTACCCCTTTGCGGACACACAGTGCCGCCGGTTATTAGACGCCCGAACGCTGGCCCGGGTTTCCCCAAGCTCCGCTGCAAGAACGCTGTAAGCATTAGTTTACGCTCGGATCGGGCCGGAATCTACTTGCAAAGGCCTCAACCCTGGCCGCGGAGGGTCCAGAACCAGGCGATGGTGAGGCCAATCATGATCACCGTGGTGGCCCAGGCGATCACATTGAAGAGTCGGGAGTTTACATACTCGCCCATCAACTCTTTTTTATTGATGAGCAGGAGCATAAAGATCAAAACAAACGGCAAAACGACTCCGTTCACCACCTGCGACAGAATGGTGATCTTCACCAGCGGCAAGTTGGGCGTCAGGATCACGCCCGCACCTGCCACGATCAGGATCGTATACAGCCAATAAAAGACCGGAGCTTCTCCGAACTTTAAGCCGACACCTGACTCGAATCCCAAGCCCTCGCATACGGTATAGGCCGTAGACAGGGGCAGAATTGACGCCGCAAACAGCGACGCATTGAAGAGGCCCACCGAAAACAGAATGTATGCGTAGTCGCCGGCGAGCGGTCGAAGAGCCTGGGCCGCGTCTTTGGCATCCTGAACATTACGGTAACCGTGTGTATAAAGCGTCGCGGCACAGGCCACGATGATGAACCACGCCACCACGTCGGTGAAGATGCAGCCCGTCACCACGTCGATCTGCGAGGCCCGATACTGCCGACGGGTCACGCCTTTTTCCACGATCGAAGACTGCAGGTAGAACTGCATCCAGGGTGCGATCGTGGTGCCTACCAGGCCAATCACCATGTAGACATATCCTGGCTCGTGCCAAATGCTGCTGGCTGGCGGGACGACGGTCGCTTTCAGCGCGCTGGCCCAGGCCGGTTTGGCGATCACTCCGGCAACAATGTACGTGATGTAGAAAAACGAGGCCGCGAGGAAGATCTTCTCCACGCTCTTGTACTGGCCTTTTACGACGATCAGCCACACAATCACGGCGCATACCGGGACGGTCACGTACTTGGAGAGCCCGAACAACTCCAGACTTCCGGCGATTCCTGCAAACTCGGCGACCACGTTTCCGAAGTTGGTGATCAGGATCCCGATCATCATGAAAAACGTGATCCGAAAACCAAATTCCTCGCGAATCAGGTCGCTGAGGCCCTTGCCGGTCACCGCCCCCATACGGGCGGTCATCTCCTGCACCACGATCAGGGCGAGAGTGATCGGGATCATGGTCCACAGCAGAAGATGTCCGAATTGGGCTCCGGCGGACGAATAGGTCCAGATGCCGCCGGCATCGTTATCGACGTTTGCGGTAATAAACCCCGGACCGACAACTGCGAGCGACAGCAGGATCCGGGTCTTCCAGCGTTTCAGGAACTTCATGGGTACGGTTCGAACTCATGGCGGCAAAGCGACTGCACAGGATAAATGCTGACGCAGAATCTTGGATAGGTGAAATCTGAGATTCGGGCCGCAAAAGTAGCTGTGCGGACAGTTGGTCGCGTGACCTGTCGATGCTCCACGCGCGAAAAATCGAACAAGCGGGGGAGAAACTAGAGCTTCGACCGCAACAGGCTGATTACGTCGTCGGCGGTAATCACGCCGGTCAGCCTATTGGCATCGTCGGTAACCGGCAAGGTAAGAAGGTTGTACTTATCGAAGAGCTCGGCAACTTCTTTGTCGGAGGCGTCCGCGTGGCACGAGATCAGCGGCCCCTGCGTCAAGGCCAGTAACGGCGTTGTCGGTTCCGCTACCACAAGCTTCGCCAAAGTCACCATTCCCGCCAAAGTCTCGTGCGAATCGATCAGGAAAAACGTGTTGACGGTCTCCACGCCCCCCTCAAACTTGCGTAACGCCTCGACTGCATCGTGGACCGTAGCCTGCACCGGCAGGGCGATGTATTCCGTGGTCATGCGCCCGGCAGCCGAGTTCTCCTTGAATTCCAGCAGGTCGGAGACTTCCTGACGTTCCTCGGGGGCCATCTCTTCCAGAATGCTTTCGGTCTTCTCCTGGGGCAGGTCGGCGAGCAGGTCGGCGGCGGCATCGGGCTGCATTTCCTCCACGATCTCGGCGGCCCGGTCGGAATCCAGCGACTCGAGAATCGCCTTCTGCACTCTGGGCTCGACCTCCTCGAGGGCGCCCGCCGCGACTTCTTCATCGAGCGTCTCGAACACCGCTTCGCGTTCATCCGGCGCCAGGTCTTCCACGATGTCCGCGATGTCGGCCGGGTGGAGCTTCGCCAACCGTTCGTGCGAGATCTTCAGCTTCACGCGGCGGGCTGGGTCGGTCTCGATCAGGTCGACGAACTCCCAGGGAATAACCCGCGGAGGAATCTGGCTAAGCAGGAACTGCAACGCTCCAGTGGGCACGACGCCTTTCAGGAGCCGGCGCACGGCGCCCCTGGCGCCTACGTCAACCGAGCCTACCTTCAAAACGGGGCGGTTGCCGACCGAATCCTTGTTCAGATCGACGTCATTGACCCGAACGACCTTGCGGCCATGGACGTCGATGACCTGCTGATCCAGCAGATCGCGCTCCAGCAGAAACAGGCCCTCATTCCCGTTCGTGGCCTTCCAGTCGGAACAGGCGGTGGATGTCGTTATCTTTCCGTTAATACCCGTCACAGATTGCAAGGGAAGAAGACGATCGCCGCTCCGGGTCTTGACGATGAGGACCGACACCAGGACGAGGTTTTCCTGGGGAGCTAAAGCAACTTCCCGCACCCGCCCGCACACCTTGCCAGCCGCGTCAATGACGGGCACGCCCAGCAGATCGGTGAGTGCGAGCGACGACATGCCGCGAGAATACCCAACTCGCGTGCGCGAATCCAGATGGCAAATCGCTTTTTTTCATGTACGAAGCAAACTTGCTCATGGAAATTCTCGAATCGGAACGAACACGGACTGTAGTTCCACCATGCCGTTAACTGCGTTGACAAGTGTTCAATGGAAAGGGCAAACTACCGCCTTCACGAATCCGCCGCCTCCCTCCTTGTTGCTGGGGATCAGGCCGACGAAGGGATTGGGTCCTCAGGAGTCCGTAATCAAGCCGCCATCATGAGCGCACATCGCGTTTCCTATACCCTCGATTCGACGCTCGACACGGTCAATAGCGCCGAGGAAGTGGCCAGCAAGATCGCCACGGAGGCGGGTTTCGGCGACGAGGATGTGATGAAGATCGCGATGGCCGTCCGCGAGGCCGCGGTAAACGCCGTACTGCATGGCAATGCCTACGATCCCGGGAAGAAAGTGCAGGTCGACTTTGAACGGACCGCCGAGGAGTTGGTCATCACCATCAAGGACCAGGGCAAGGGACTCGATCTGAATAAGGTTCCCGATCCGTTGGCGCCCGAGAATCTGTTAAAGACCTCGGGGCGCGGGATTTTTCTCATCCGCTCCTTCATGGATGAGGTGGAAATAAACCCGTCGCAGACGGGCACTGAAATCAAACTTATCAAGCACGTCCACGGTTCAGCCGCGGACGGCAAGGAGGCTTCCCAGTGAGCATGAAGACCAGCACCCGTCAAGTCGACGGGGTGACCATCGTGGATTGCAGCGGTCGTATTACTCTCGGTGAAGGCAGCGTCATTTTGCGCGACACCGTGCGCGATCTACTGGGCAAGGGCAACAAGAAGATCCTGCTGAACCTTGGCGACGTCAACTACATCGACAGCTCTGGCATCGGCGAGCTGGTCAGCGCCTACACCACCGTCAAGAATCAGGGCGGCGAGCTCAAACTGCTCAACCTGACCAAGAAGGTCCACGACCTGCTGCAGATCACCAAGCTGTACACCGTCTTTGACGTAAAAGACGATGAGGCGGGGGCTGTAAAAGCCTTCGCGAAGTAGCTGTTCCCATTGTTATGTCTGCAAGGCCGGCGATAAAACGTCGGCCTCGCTCGTTCGCCTGCCCGTTCCCGATCAGGGAAATTCGCTGCACTTTTTATCGTCGGAATGCTCCGCTCGCGTGCGTGTGATCCCTACAATGAAATTGGCTGTCCTCCCCCATGCGCCTGCGCACTCGTCTGCCTGCCTTGCTCCCTTTCACCGCATTCCTAGTGTTGTGCCCGACCCCGGGCCGGGCTCAATGCATTCGATATGAGGAAGCTCAAAAGCATATCGGCGCGAACCGCTGCGTGAGTGGAAAGGTCTTGCACGTGAAGCTGGGAAACGGCGGGGTTCATTTCTTCGACTTCTGCGACGACTTCCGCGTCTGCCCGTTCACGGTGGTTGTCTTTCCGGGGGATCTGAAACAGGTAGGCGATGTTCGTCGCCTAGAAGGCCGACAAATCGAGATCGAGGGTGAAGTGAAAGGCTATGATGGCCGCGCGGAGATTATTCTGCGCCGGACAAGCCAACTTCGAGGCGATGCTGGCCGATTGCCTCCCGTGCCCAAGGAGTACGACGTCGAGCGGCACGGCAAGTACAGCCCGGGAAGCATGCCGTTCCCGAAGAAAGCGAAAGCAGCGGCCAAGAAGTCGAAACCACCGGCTATTGTAATTTGGGATGATCCGAGCGAGATGGCCTCACCCAGCGACTAGATTTTTGTATCGCCGCCGTCCCGGCGGCTGGTTTTATAAGGTGCTGGACGCCAAGCGGATTTTTGAGGTCCGAAGGCTGCTTCGTCGCCAAGAACGAGGGCGAGACGCCCTCGGGACAGCCGGCAGGATGCCGGCGCTACACAATCCCCTTCCGCAACTCTTCCAGCGGATACGTCGTTCCCCGCCACGTGACACCGTCATCCCGCAACGTGAGCCACATCGAGCGCAACAGCGTGTAGCCAAACAGCAGTGTGCTGATGGGATGAAGGAAGAAGTAATACGGCGGGATCGATGACTTGAACGACATCCCGAGGTAGATCAAGAACATCGAACCCAGGGCGACCGCATACGGCAAGCGCTCCCAACCGCGGGTCAGCCACACTCCCAGAAAAGGCCCCAAATTCAGGAACAAGAGCCCAAACACGGACGCAATCGCCCGCCACCACTGGAACGACAGGATCGCGAAAAAGTTCTTGGTGAGGTTATCGACGACCCCCATCGCGCCCTTGGCCCAGTGAATCGAGATCAGGTCTTCGCCGAAGACATTCCTTTGGCGGAAGCCAGCATTCTTGATGACTTTGCCCAGCTTCATGTCGTCGACCACTTCCATGCGGAGCGCCCGGTAGGTTCCGACCGCGTCATAGACCGCGCGCCGCACCAGATTGAACGCACCCACACCCATGTGATCTTTCGTCTTGGGGTCAGCCACCCGCCACGGCCTGTGCCCGAATGTGAACAGCGTCTGGAAGAAGGCAATCATCATGCGTTCGCCCGGCCGCTTCATGATCATGCGCGGAAAGACAACAAGGTGGTCGGCACGCTCGCTCTCGGCATACGCCAGAGCCCGACGCAGCACCTCAGGCTTGAACAGAACATCCGCATCCGTGAAGAGAATCCAGTCGCCGGTAGCCTGCTGCGCGGCCGTCCACATGGCGTGCGCCTTGCCGAGCCAACCATTCGGTAACTCGCAGATGTGAAGCACCCGGAGGCAGCCATGGGCCAAAGGACTCGCCGCTACCCGCTCCATAATTTCGCCGGTGCGGTCGGTCGAACGGTCGTTCACCGCCAGAACTTCGTAGTTGTCATATTCGAGTCGAAGCAGGCGGCCGAGGGCGTCTTCGATATCGCTCTGCTCATTGCGGGCAGGCACCACGATGCTGACGCGTGGCCGAGAGGCGGGGCTAAGGTTCCATTCCGGCCTGGCGATATCGGCAACCGTGCGCATCCCGAGCGCAGCTTCGACGATGCGCGAGAACCACGCGAGCGCCAGGATGATTCCACAAGTCCAAAGGAGATACACCATCCCTAGTGGGCTCCAACTGCGCCCGTTTGAGATTGCGCACTAATTGGTGGGGCGAACTTCATACCGTAAAACAGTATCGCAGATGAGAGGGCGATCGCGATCACCGGCGCGATAAATGCCGTCCGCATGGAGAAATGGTCCGACATGTAGCCGATCAGGGGCGCCGACGGCACATCGCCGAGCAGGTGGAAGACGAAGATGTTCGCCGCCAGTGCCATGGCGCGCACGTGCGGCCCGACCGAGTTGATGATGGCGGCATTGAGCGGCCCCGTGTTGAGGAGGAGGAAGAATTCCGCCGTGAACATGCCGGCGATCATCACATTCCCGCTGGCGAAGATCGCAAGACACATGGCTGGGATGCCCAGCGCGAGGCTCACCGCCGAAACGATGTAGTGCGCGCCCTTGGTGCGCTTTAGCAGCCAGTCCGAGATCCACCCGCCCGCCAGCGACGCGACAATCCCGTTCACAATCGTGCTGGCGCCGAACAGGATATTTGCCTGCGTGAGCGTGTAACTGTGAACCCGGTGCAGGAAGGTCGGGAACCACACCTGCAGGCCGCCGAGGGCGAAGGTCATCATTGCCATTCCCAAGGTGGCCGTAACGAAGGCGGGGTTGCGAATCAGGTTCTGCAGCAAGGCCCACGTCCACTTCAAGCCGCGAATCAAGAAACCGAGGATTCCGGATTGACCATCAGCGCTCGCATCCGATGGTTCGGGAATTTTTCCCGGCTCATCGAACTGCCCCAGCCGGGGTTCCGGAATAAACAGCAAGAAAAACGCTAGCAATAAGCTGGGTGCAGCTCCTACGTAAAAAGGAACACGCCAGCCGTATTTGGGACCCAGCACACCGCCTACGAGAAAACCCAAAGCACTGCCCACCGGGATCGCAAGATAAAAAATGCCCATCACGCGACCGCGCTTTTCCTCGGGAAACATGTCCGCGACAAACGTCGGCGACAGGATCACGAAGCTGGCCTCTCCGATTCCTACCAGGGTGTGGCGGAGGAGCAACTCGTCGAAGTTCTTGGTGAAGGCGGTGAGAAGCGTGGCGCCACTCCAGATAACGGCCCCCACGATGATGACCGTCTTGCGCGAAAACTTCACCGACAGTGGCCCCATGAAGGGCGCCGCAATCATGTAGAAGATAAAGAAAACGCTGGTCAGCAATCCGTACGCGGCATCAGATCGCGGGAACTCAGCCTTGATCAGATCCTGCACTGCGAACAGCACGTTGCGGTCGATGTAATTGAGCAGATTGAGCGCCGTCAGCAGCGCGAGCGCCGTCTTGGGATAGAGCTTCTTGTCTGGCACAGGTTTGGCGAGACTACCATGGCACGCACGGATTGCACCACAGAGGTACAGAGTGACGGAGATATAACGCCATAGCTTTCTCGATTCTCTGTGTCTCTGTCGTGAAATTTTGGAGGGTCTTAACTCTTCGCTTTGCCGTTCCTCGGCCACCGTGCCACAACGACCGTCGAAATCCCACCCCGCGGCCGGAAGTCTCCCTTCACCTCGGCCCGCACCGGCTTCGCCCAGCGCACCACGTCCTTCAGCACCTGGTTCACGATGTTCTCCTGGAAGATTCCCAGATGGCGGTAGCTTTGCAGGTACTCCTTCAGCGACTTCAATTCGAGGCACAATTTATTGGGCGTGTACCGGATGGTGATCACTCCAAAATCCGGCAAGCTGGTCTTGGGACACACTGAGGTGAACTCGGGATCGTCAATCACGATCTCATATCCCGGAAACTGGTTGGGCCATGTTTCAATCTCCGGGAACCTGGCATCCAGTCCCGCTTTCGCGTGCTCCTCGGTGTAGCGTGGCGTCTTGGGCATGGCGAATATTGTAACGGCTGGTTACGAGAGGACATCAAAACAGTACAGGATCAGATTGCTCGGAGACGGCTCATTGCATCAAATCAGTGAGCCTAAAGCACATTGCGGTTTCCGGCGCATCCGCCGGGTGGTAAATTGTTGCTTGTAGAACTGGCCCCATGGCATTGATGGATAAGGACAAACACGGCTTTGCAGGCCGGCATCGCTGGCTGCTCATCACCTTGGCAGTGGTGTTGGCCGTGATTTTGTTGGCGTCGTTTTCCTCTATACGCGACGAAGTAATTCCCGTCCGCGCCGCCACCGTCGAGCGCAGTTCCATCCGCACCGCCATCTCCACCAACGGCAAGATTGAGCCCTTTCAGAATTTCGAGGCCCATGCCCCCGTGAGTACCACTATCCGTCGCGTGTTCGTGCGGGAAGGCGACCACGTAAAGAAGGGCCAGCTTCTGCTGCAGCTGGATGATTCGGAAGTTCGCAGCCAGGCGGCTCGTGCGCAGGCGTCGGTAAAGGGCGCTCAATCGGACGTCGATGCGATCGAAAAGGGCGGATCGCAGGAAGAGCTGCTTACGCTGCAAACCCAGCTTGTCAAGGCGAAAACCGACCGCGACGCCGCGCAGCGCAGCCTCGATGCCCTCCGTCGCTTGCAGCAGAAGGGCGCAGCTTCCATCGGTGAGGTCAAAGAGGCCGAAAACAATGTGCAGCGCGCCCAGGCTGACCTCGACCTGCTCCAGCAAAAACAGAAAGACCGCTACTCCAAGCCGGAAGTCGCTAAGGTAGAGGCTCAGAAATCGCAGGCCCAGGCCGCCTATGATGCCGCGGAAGACATCCTCCACCGCTCCAACGTCGTCGCCCCGTTTGATGGCGTCGTCTACCTGTTGCCGCTGAAGCAGGGCAGTTTTGTGCAAGCCGGCGACTTGTTGCTGCAAGAAGCCGACCTCTCCCATCTGATTGTTCGCGCTTATGTCGATGAGCCCGATATTGGCCGCCTGGTCAAAGGGCAGAAAACAGAAGTCACCTGGGACGCCGTGCCCGGCCGCGTCTGGACGGGAACTGTCGCCACGCTTCCCGCGACCGTGAAACTACGTGGCACGCGCAACGTCGGTGAGGCGACCATCGCTCTCGACAACGAAGATTACAAACTGCTGCCGAATGTGAACGTCAGCGTTAGCATCATCATTGCGCAGCATGACAGCGTGCTGACGATTCCCCGCGAGGCGCTGCGGCAGGACGATTCCACACCCTACGTCTACCAGATCATCGAAGACAAGCTTCGCCGCCACGAGGTGACGGTGGGCGCATCCAATCTGGTCAAGGTTGAGGTCACGAAGGGCCTCAACGACAAAGACGTCGTTGCCCTGAACTCCACGTCAACCATGAAATCTCTGCGTGATGGATCCCCCGTGAAGGTGGTGCAGTAGGAAATGAAGTCGTTTTATAAATTCGCAATCGTTTTTGTACTGTTGTTGCCCCTGTTCGCTGTGGCGGCCGACACGCCCCTCGACCTGATCGCCGCGGGACGCGTGGACGATGCTATCTCGAAGCTGAGCGGCCGCATCAGCGCGTCGCCCAACGACGCCGCGTCCTACAACCTGCTGTGCCGCGCGTATTTCTCAGTAAATAACTGGGATCGCGCGATCTCGGCATGCGAAAAAGCGGTGTCACTCAATCCGGACAATTCTGAATACCATCTCTGGCTGGGACGCACCTACGGCGAGAAGGCCGATACGGTGAGCTTCTTCTCCGCGGCCGGCCTCGCGAAAAAGGTCCGCAACGAATTTGAGAAGGCGGTAGCGCTCGATCCCAAGAATTGGGCAGCGCGCACCGATCTCGCCGAGTTCTACTTGGAGGCGCCCGGCATCGTCGGCGGCGGACAGGACAAGGCGCGCGCCCAGGCCGACAGGCTCGACACTCTCAATCCGGCCAAAGCGCACTGGGTGAGGGCGCGGCTTGCCGAGAAGAACAAGGACAACGCCACCGCGGAACAGGAATATCGCGCCGGCATCGCGGCCAGCCATGGAGGCGCCAACGCGTGGCTCAATCTGGCGGGCTTCTATCGCAAGACCGGCCGCTTCGATGACATGAAGGAAGCGCTTCAGCATGCCGCGGCCGCACCCATGGATCAGCCCGAGGTTCTGGTCGACGCTGCATCTACGTTGCTGCGCGCCAATCGTGATCTGCCTTTCGCGACCCAGCTTCTACGCCGCTATCTGGCGTCGAAGAACACTGTCGAGCAGGCGCCTCCGTTTAAAGTCCATTACATGCTCGGCAACATTCTGGAGAAACAAGGCGACCGTCAGGCCGCGGCGCAGGAATATCAGATCGCGCTCGCCATGGCGAAAGATTTCGGCCGCGCCCGCGAAGCACTGGATCGCGTGAGCCGGTAGTACCGATCGCCTGCAAGCGTCGCGATTCGCTCGGGCGCTTCGGTGTGTCGCGAGTCAATAGACGACCCAGTCCCGCAGGGGCGCCGCGAACTAGCCCGGCGCTTCAGCACTGGGTTTAGACGAGAAAATACCAAATCCCGTAGTGACGACACGCCTTTCCCGCGAGGATGACAGCGGTGTTCGTCTCAGGGTACCGGTTTGGCCATGCCGAAAGGCGCGACGTCGAAAGCCCCATTCAGAGGCTGGATCATCGAACACCCGTCTTCGTGGTCATCCACTTACCGCACGTCCTGTTTTCCACGTAGGGGTTTGGATTCCCTGCGAAAATCCCTTTTGCCTATTCTTGATTGAACCGAGGAGCGCTTTCCCCTGCTCACTGAATCTAAACTTTGCAGAATCACCGAAGAAGTCGCGAGGACGAAAAAACCCTATGAGAATGCGCCGTGTCTGTCGCGTATACGTTATGTGCATCGCAATGTTACTTTTCGCGGGAATCGCAGGCGCCCAAGAACCCCTTGCCTTTCGCAAAGCTGTCGAACTCGCCCTGTCTCAAAGCACGCAAATTGCGCTGAGTAACGCCGACGAGACTCGGGCATTCCAGAACTACCGAGAGGCCCACAATTCTTACTTTCCGAAGGCCGCAATCGGGTCGGATGTGGGCTATGCTTACGGGTTTCCGCTCAGCCTGGAAGGTTCAGCGCCGACTCTTTTCAATGTAACCGCTCAATCGCCGGTGTGGAATTCCGCGCAAAGGGACTTCACCAGAGCCACAAAATCAGATTGGCTCGCTGCCAAATCACAAGGGAAAGACCAGCGCGCCCAGGTAATCATGGATACGGCGTTAACCTACATCGAACTCAACAAGTGGGAATCGAAGCTTCCGATTCTGACTTCAGAATTGAGTGTTGCCGAAAATATCGAGTCGAACACAGCCGAGCGCGTCAAAGAAGGAATCGACAAGGGCGTGGACCGAACCAAAGCAGAGTTGGTTATGGCCGAAGTTCGGATGCACGTCACCGAAGCAGAGGGACAGGTTGACGTCCTGCGTACACGTTTATCGCAACTCACCGGTTTGCCTGCGTCGTCCATCAGAACGCTCCGCGATTCGATTCCGACTTTGAAAGAGGAACCGAAGAGTAACAGTGACTCCGCGGTGACAGAGACGAACGCAGCCATCGCAGCCAGTGAACAGGCGGCTCTTGCGAAAGAACTTCGGGCGACGGGCGAGCACCGCATGCTGTATCCTGCTGCCGACTTTGCTGCGCAGTACGGCCTGATCAACACTTCACTCACCAACTTTGAACAGTTCTTCGTTCCGCATTCGTTCCAGCCACATAACGTCACGTTCGGGTTGGTCTTTCGGTTGCCTTTTCTCGATAGCTCGCAACGGGCTCGCGCTGCTGCTGCCGATGCTGACGCTTTGCGGGCTCGCAAAGAGGTCGAGCAAACCAAGAACACGATCGCCTTGAATACAGTGAAGCTCCAGCACAACGTCCAGTACCTGCAGGCCGCACGCCACGTCGCGGATCTTCGCTATCAGATAGCAGCGAACGACCTTGATGCGGCGAATGCCCGCGCGGAAGCCGAAACAGCCACACAACGCGAGCTGCAAAACGCTGCTATCAACGCGGCTGAGCGAACCCTGGAACGCATCAACGCTGATTTTGAGGTCGAACGGGCCGAGGCCGACCTCATGCGCATGCGTGGCGAACTGGAGGATTGGGCGCTCGCCAGCCGATAGCACAATGGCGGCATGAGTGATGAATTCGAGAGCCATCCCACGCCAGAAATCGGCCGTTCAGGAGAGAGCGCGCAGGTCCTTCCGCAGTCGTTCGATCCATCGCGAGCAATGACGCCACGGCGCTCATCGCGGGTGGCTGAGGGCGGTTCAAAGACATCATGAGCGAGAATTGCCCATGGTCAGGCCCAGCGGGCGCAGCGCCTCGTCGAATCGCCGGGCAAGCGCTCGCGCTGCGCGCTGCAAATGAAGGCATAGGCAGGAATCGCGGACCAGGATCGTTGTTTCATGGGGGATGCGATCTGCTCTCGCCATACGCACGTGAATGGCAAATTTTTCTTATCGTCATGCTAACGTTGATATCAACATATCGTCGATAGAGCAAGACGCATTCTCATGCCGCGGTGGACCGCGCAAGCTTTGCACATCTGGAGGAGCCAATGAACCCAGTTAAACTCTCCGCCGTTGCCCTTGTGGTCTTCGCCTTCAGCATTTTCTTTGAAGCAAGAGGAACGCGGGCGCCAGAAGTCAAAACTCAATATCAGCAGATGGCGCCAGTCGAACAGTATCTGATGATGGACCGGAATGCCGAGATTACCCTCGCGCGCAGCGCCGCTCCCGAATCCATCTCGCACGACGCTACGGTTCTAGTCTTGGGAAAACGCGGCTACGAGACAGCCGCTGAAGGCAAGAACGGTTTTGTATGTGTGGTGGAGCGAGCGTGGATGTCCCCTTTCGACTCTCCGACGTTTTGGAACCCCAAACTTCGAGGGCCTGTCTGCTTCAATCCCCCGGCTGCCCGATCCGTTTTGCCGATCACTTACATGAGAACCGAGATGGTATTAGGCGGGCGAACTAAGGCCGAGATCCTCGAGGGCACCAAGGCAGCATTCGAAAGAGGTGAACTGAAACCGCTCGAAGCCGGTGCCATGAGTTACATGATGTCGAAGGACGCCTACCTCACCGACGATGACGATCACAACTTGGCCCATTTGATGTTCTACACCCCGCTCCTAGACAGCACGGTTTGGGGGGCCGATCTGCCGAAATCGCCGGTGATGCTGAATCCACAATTCAAAGGCGCACAACCGATCAACGTGTTTGTTGTTCCCGTAGGCAGGTGGTCAGACGGCTCAGCCGCCCCGGTCATGTAACGGCGTGGCGACGATGTTCTGTGCGCTTTGTTGTTAACGGAAGCCCTGTTTCCCTCCCTGTGAAACGGACGAGAACCGGACGCAAATGTTTTTACCTTTTCGTTGGGGGAAAAACCTGTACTTCGTTTCCAAAATCCGAGGTCCCTCCCGATCCCTCTTTTCCGCCCCTTAATGCATCCAATGACTGTCCAGCAGAATCCAGTTCCGTGGCGGGGAGAGCATTGATATCGTTGTACTTAAGGAAAGTTCCGCCTCGCGGGGGCGTCACCGCCAATCCGTAGCCCTGAGCGAACCTGGAAAGTACCCGGAAATCCGAGAGAGGATGTTAAGATAGCTTATCCACCCATATGCCTCTGAAAACATTGTTCTTGAATCCCCCTTCCTTTGAAAATTTTGATGGCGGTGCCGGTTCCCGGTGGCCTGCAACGCGCGAGATCGAGTCCTACTGGTACCCGGTCTGGCTGGCTTATCCGACCGGGATGCTTGAAGGCGCCCGTTTGCTCGATGCGCCGCCGCACCACGTCAGCGGCGAAGAGACCATCGAAATCGCAAAGGAGTTCGAATTCCTGGTGCTGTTCACCAGCACTCCGGGATTTCCCGGAGACATCCGGCTGGCGCGGGCGATCAAGGACATCAATCCGAACATCAAGATCTGTTTTGTTGGGCCGCACGTGACCGTGCTGCCTGAGAAGTCGCTGCGCGAATGCACCGCAATCGACTTTGTTGCGCGCAAGGAATTTGACTACACCGTCGTTGAGTATGCCCAGGGCAAGCCGATGGAAGAAATCGCCGGCATCTCGTTCCTGAAGAACGGCCAGATCGTGCACAATCCCGATCGGCCTCAACTGCAGGACCTCGACGCACTCCCGCACGTGACTGACATCTACAAGCGCGATCTCGATGTCACGCGCTACAACGTTCCCTTCCTGCTCCACCCTTACGTCTCGCTCTACACTACGCGCGGCTGCCCGGCGCAGTGCACCTTCTGCCTGTGGCCGCAGACGCTGAGCGGACATCCGTGGCGCAAGCGCTCCACCGACGATGTGGCCGCCGAAATGGCACGCGCAAAAGCATACTGGCCCGCTGTGAAGGAATTCTTCTTCGATGACGACACCTTCAACATCCAGAAGGCGCGCACCATCGAGCTCTGCGCGAAGCTGAAGCCGCTCGGACTGACCTGGTCCTGCACTTCGCGAGTGACTACCGACTACGAGACGCTGAAGGCCATGAAGGAGGCGGGCTGCCGTCTGCTCATCGTGGGTTACGAGTCAGGCGATCAGCAGATTCTCAAGAACATCAAGAAGGGTGCAACGGTTGAACGGGCGCGCCAGTTCACCAAGGACTGCCACAAGCTCGGACTCGTTATTCACGGCGACTTCATTCTCGGGCTGCCGGGCGAGACACACGAGACCATCCGCAACACGATCAATTTCGCGAAGGAACTCGACGTCGAAACCATTCAGGTTTCAGTGGCGCACGCGTATCCGGGAACGGAACTTTATGATTACGCCGTGAAGAACGGCTTCATGGTCGCTGACACCAAAATGGTCGACGAAGGTGGTCATCAGTTGGCGCACATCCAATATCCCGGCCTCCCGGCGGCGGAAATTCTGGACTCCGTGCATCGTTTTTATGACGAGTATTATTTCCGTCCAAAAGCAGTCTTCCGCATCCTAAAGAAAGCGGCTTTCGACAGCGGCGACCGGAAGCGCTTGTATAAGGAAGCCAAGGCCTTCCTCAAAACAAGGGCAATGCGACACAAGTGGGTTCGCGATAAGCAGTCGCAGGACGAGTCTTCGCCCGCCGTGGAGCCAGCCAAAGCGTAGCAGCGCGTGTCCCCGCTCGGATTCGCATCAATAGGGCGTGGGTTTTGGTGTTTGTATCAGGGCGCGCATTCACGCGCACCTCAGAATCGCAAGAACCGATGCGCCTTCAGGCGCCGGCTTAAATCCCGGCCTTGCACATGATTATTTAGGCGGACCGTGACATTTCGCAAATATCTGGTGCTCGTAGGAGTTGCCGTCTTCGGATCGGTCGGCGACTCGCTGTTGTCCCGCGGCATGAAGGACATCGGGACCATTTCTCTTTCCCACCTGCAATCCCTGGTTGTGGCTCTCGCGAATTGGTGGGTTCTCGGCGGGATTGTGCTTCTGATCGGTTTCTTTGCCGCCTACATGACGGCACTGTCCTGGGCCGATCTCACCTACGTTCTTCCTGCGACTTCCATTGGCTATGTGATCATCGCGCTGATCGCAAAGTTCGTTCTTCACGAACAGGTGACGACCGCCCGTTGGATTGGCATCCTGCTGATCACATCAGGCGTCGGCTTCGTGGCAGGCGGCCCGGCTTTCACCCCCTTGCCCGAGCACTCCTCTCCTCAACCCCAGCAAGAGCACGAACCGGAGCTTGCTTCAACACGGGGCGACTCGTGAAACACGCGTACACATGGGCAGCGATTCTTCTGATGGTGATAGCTTCCGTCACCGGCGACGTTCTGCTCTCGAAGGCCATGAAGCAGGTTGGCGACGTGGGCAATCTCTGGGAGAATCACGGCATCTTCCGCGTCATCCGGAGTGTCTTGCGCCATCCGTTGTTCTCACTTGGGATCGCCGCCATGGCGATTGCCTTCTTCGCACTGCTATTCGGATTGTCCTGGGGCGACGTCAGCCTGATCGCGCCCGCCTCCGCTTCGCTCACTTTCGTGGGTAATATGATCGCTGCGAAACTCTTTCTGCACGAGAGAGTCGATCGCCGCCGCTGCATTGCGGTCGCTTTCGTAGCCTGCGGAGTTGTTCTCCTGGCGTTTTAGCTGCCTTCGCGCTCGCTCGACGACTGGACCAATCTGTAAGATTTTCGTTATCCTCTTAGTCCTCTTCGAACTTCGGCCCTGCACTTTCATCGCATATTCATGCTGGAGGTACACATGCATGTTGTCTCGGCATTCGTCGTGCTGTTGTGTGCAGTCATTTTCCTGCCAGTCGCTTCTGAGGCGGCAGCAGGCCGCTACGACGAGCCGATTCTGCAGGACGTCAACAAGTTCATCCAGAGCAAGAAGGAATATCAGGGCGTAAAGGCGTCAGTCGACGACCAGATCGTACTGCTCGAAGGTTCGGTCAACCTTTACATCCACAAGATGAATCTCGAGAAGAAAGTTAAAAAGATCAAGAACGTCGACGGCATCCGCAACCACGTTCAGGTCCAGAGCAATGTTCCCGACGCGCAATTGCAGGAAGCCCTTGCCAACAAGTTGCGCTATGACCGGGTCGGGTACGGGATCGCATTCAATGCCATCGGGCTCCAGGTCAAGGATGGCGAGGTTACCCTCAGCGGCAACGTGCACGACTATCCCAGCCGCGACTCGGCGATTGCCATCGCTGAAACCACCCCGGGTGTCAAGGACATCACCGACAATATCGAAGTCGCACCGACCTCTCTCTTCGACGATGAACTTCGGGTAAAGCTGTTCCGCGCCATCTACGGCAACTCCGTCCTGAGCCGCTACGAACTGGACCCGCAAAAGCCGATCCGCATCGTCGTCGACAACGGGCACGTGACGCTCTACGGTGTCGTCGACAGTGCGCTGGATAAACAGGTCGCTGGCACACAGGCCAACAGTGTTCCCGGAGTATTCAGTGTCGACAATCAATTGCTGGTCATGAATTCGAAGTAAGCAAGGCAGTGAATCCAACTGGAGACCAATATGACGAATCTGAAGTGGGCAGGAAAAGTTCTCTTAATTCTGTGCGTGATCACCATCCTCGGCTATGCTGACACCGACGTTGTCCATGCTGTCTCAGGTGCGGTTACGAAGATCGACAAGGAAGCGAAAACCATCGCGGTGAAGACCGCAGATGGCACCGAGCACGTCTTCCATTACACCGAAAAGACCACGGTTCGCGGCGCCAAGGCGACAGCCAAGGGCGTGAAGACGGGCGCTGTTGACACATACTTTGCCGGCAAGGAAGGCACGCACGTGGTCGTGCGGTATACGGAGAAGGGCGCGGACAAGACGGCTGCCTCCGTCGATGACTTCGGCAAAGACACCATGAAGGTAAGCGAAGGCACTGTCTCGAAAGTCGACAAAGCCGCTCATACGGTTTCCGTCAAGACTGCGGACGGCGCGGAGACTACCTACGACTGGGGCAAGGACGCCACGATCGACACCGAACACGGCGTTGTGAAGAGCTCGCAATACGTGGCCAAAGAAGGTGACAAGGTCGTCGTGCACTACACCGAAGACGCGGGCAAGAAGGTGGTTCACTTCTTTAAGGGCATGTAAAGCCACGATTGGTTTCTGATTGGGCGAAGCACGCCCGGCCGAGCTCTAGGCCGGGCATGTCGTTGCTCGTAGGTCGGGGACTCGCTGGTTCTTGTAGCGGGGCTCTGCCAGTCTCATGCCGCGGGCGTCGCCTGTTGTGTAGTGCCGGCGTCCCACCGGTAAAAGCTAGACCATCAGAACAGACCAATGCGTCTCACGAAATCAAATTCGGCATTTGCCCTAACCACACTTCTTCTCGCATTCGCGATGAACCTCGCTCCCGACGCTCTCGCGGTTGATCCTCTACAACCACCGCGAACCGTAATAAAACTACTCACACCCTTCGGAGTAAATGGCCTCGCCGAAGGCCTACAAACCTCCGAGAAAGTCTCGGGAAAATGCTTTGCTCCATCCGCAGCATCGCCAACTCGTCCCGACGCCTGGCGATGTTCCGCAGGCAACGCCATCCTTGACCCTTGCTATCAGCGCATCCTCGGCGACGAAAAACAGTTCGCCTGCCCCGTCGAAGGTCCGTGGTCGCAGAAGGTTTTGTTGCTGACGCTGACCGAACCGCTGCCGAACGAACCCCGCAAAGAGATGCCTCGCGAGTCCGCCTTGCCCTGGGCGATCGAACTCGCCAATGGCAAACACTGTTCATTGTTCACGGGCGCAACCGCCCCTGTCGCCGGCATGCGCATCAACTACGGATGCCCTGGAGGCTTCCAGATCGTAGGCGACATCGACCGCAGCAGCCCCGTGTGGCGCGTCTTCTTTCTGGCCGAAAACGCGATGGCCCTTGAACAGGTTGATATCGCGGTCGCGTGGTATTGATTCGCTGCTTCGCTATCCAAACAGCCGCATGAATCCCGTGGGACGGAGGTCGGGCACGAGGAATGCGGCGTCGCGCTTCCCTGCCACGCGCGCGACCGATTGCGCGGCGAGGTAGCCGCTGCGTACTGCGCCCTCCATGGTGGCGGGCCAACCGGTCGCAGTCCAATCGCCGGCGAGGAAGACGCGCGGCCACACTGTCTGCGCTTGCGGACGGTTCAACTCCACGCCTGGCTTTGGAGAGTACGTGGCGTGAATTTCTTTGATGACGGTGGACTTCACGAGCTGCGCGTCCCGCGCCGCGGGAAAGAATTCTTGAAGCTCCTTGACCGCTAGGTCGACGATTTCCTGCCGTGGCTTCTCAACCAGCGACTTCGAAGAGCTGACGACCAGCTCCACGTAGCTGCCGTGGCCATTGTGGTCGCGCTTCTGCAGCTTCGACTTGTGGAACATCCACTGAATCGTGCGGTCAAGCAGCACGGCGTGTTCGAGGTCGGAGATCTCGCGATCGAACCAAAGATGGATGCCCGTGATGGGCGAAGTCTCGAAGCGCGCCAACGAATCGCGCAGGGGCTGCGAGGCGGTCGTATCGGGGAGGATTCTGCCGAGGCCATCGAACGGAACGGCAAGAACGACATAGTCGAACATATCGTCTCCCGATCCAATTCCTACTCGGACGTGAGACATCTCGGCGCGAAACGAATCGACCGAGGTACGGCAGCGCACCTCGCCGCCGCGTGCCTGAATGTATTCGCCGGCTGCGTTATACAGGTCGGTGAGTGGGATGGTGGGCACACCCATACGTCCGGCCGCCGCCGACTTCAGAAACGACTCGCGCATGACCTGTGCGGCGTAAGGAACCGACATCCGGTCCACGTCTTCGTTGAGGGCACTGACGAGAATCGTCTTCCAGAAGCGGTCGATGGCGCGGTCGGTCTGGCCGTGGCGACGAAGCCAGGCCAGGAACGGCTCGCCCGTATCGTGCGGCGTCGCTGGGGCAAGAGCCATCATGGCGCGGGCGATTGCGAGCTTGTCCGAAAAATCGAGGCACGCGGCGCGCAAAAACGCGGGCGCAGTATGCAGCGGCGCTGGAAGCGAGGACGGCCCGATTTCCGAGGCGCGGCCACCCGGCTCGAGAAAGGTCATCTTGTCGAACCAGCGGATGCTGTTGGCGACGCCGGTGCGCTCGTAGAACTCGATCAGATTCGTGCAGCAGCCGAGCAGCACATGCTGGCAATTGTCGATAACCTCGCCCGTGCCGGGATGCTGATAAGAAGAGGCGCGTCCGCCGAGGAAGGGGCGGCGCTCGAGCAAGGTCACCCGAAATCCGACAGAGGCCAGCGCGGAACCTGCGGCCAATCCAGCCAAACCGCCGCCAACGACGGCGACTGTGGGAGGTTGTGTGGGAAACTGGGGCATCACGTCAACCGCTTCACGAACCCCTTCCCCAGAACTTTCATCTTCTCGAAGGTGGTCAGGCGAATGCGACTGCCATAGACGTCGAATTGCTTGCGCGTGATCTTCTCGAGCAGCCTCTCGTAAATGGTGACCAAAACCCAGAGCGCAGGCTGGCTGTCTTCGCTCACGTGAGGAATCAGTTCGTAGCCCGACTTGTAAAAGTCGCGCGCCCGCTCGGCTTCCATCGCGAGCAGCGGACGTAGGCGGTTCGGATCGGGCGTCTTCAGGAGATCGGTCGGACTCAACTCGTGCTTCTGCAGGTCTTCAAGCGGAATGTACACGCGCCCGAGAGAGGCATCTTCTTTCACGTCGCGAATGATATTGGTGAGCTGGAACGCAATGCCGCAACGCTCCGCGAGCCGCTCGGCTTCAGAGTCTTTGTAGCCGAAGATCTTGATGCAGACCAGGCCCACCACCGAGGCGACGTGATAGCAGTAAAGGTAGAGATCCTTAAAAGACCGGTACTGCACGGTGAGATCCGCGGCTTGCTGTTGCGCCTGGCGGTCGTATTCGTCGCTCTCGGGCACATCCATCAGCGTTCCGAACGCGAGCTGATCCAAGAACTCCATGGGAATTTGATAGCGGCGCTGCGTGTCGGTAAGCGCGAGCAGCACCGGATCGTCGGTCGGAGCGCCCGCCTGCGCGAGGTGAAAACGGTCGAGCCAGGCTTCGAGGCGCGCTCGACGCTCCCGCGGCTGGAGGCTGGGATCGTCGGAAAGATCGTCACAATGCCGCATGAACGAGTACACGGCGCAGAGCGACTGGCGCTTCGCGCGCGGCAGGACCAGAAACGCGTAATAGAAATTCTTCGCGGTCTTGCGGGCAATCCCGCAGCACACCGAATACGCCATCGCCAGCTGGGAAGGCGTCGGCGCAAACTGCACGGCCGCAGATTGGACTGCCGTGCTCATAGCAACTTCCCCAGCGCAGCGCGCGCCACCAGGGCCAGCTTGCGCACTTTCGAAATCGACGGGCGCCGCCCCAGCACTGCAAAATCCTGCTGCTCGATAGCGTTCAAAATCTCTTGGCCGCCCCGTGTGAACAGTTCCAGATCGATGGCCAGTTCCTTATCGACTTTTCCGACGAGGGGCAAGCCTGCGTTAAACCAGTCGCGCGCCCGTTCAACTTCAAACTTCATCATCTCGCGGACGGCGGGGGTGTTTCTTTGGGCGGCGATGTCCTGTTCACTGACAACGAAGCGTTGCAGATCTTCAATCGGGAGATAGATTCGGCCCTTCGCGTAATCGACCGAAACGTCCTGCCAGAAATTGGCTAGCTGTAGTGCAGTGCAGGTCCGGTCGGATAACTGCTGCCGCTCGGCGTCGCGATAGCCGCAAAGATACAAGACGAGATGACCGACCGGATTCGCGGAATACTTGCAGTAGCCGATCACGTCGGCGAAGGTCGGATAACGGGTCGTCGTCTGGTCCTGCCGAAACGCGGTTAGAAGATCAGCAAACTCGTGCTGCGGGATTTCAAATTGCTTCACTGTGTCGGCGAGCGCGACGAACACGGGATGGCGCGGCGTTCCGGCGTAGCAAGCCACCAACTCCGTCTCCCATTGGTCGAGAAGCCGCAGAGACAGCCTGGGATCGCCGACTTCATCGCTGAGGTCGTCTGAAATCCGGCAGTAGGCATAGATGTTATAGAAGTGCTGGCGGAGCCGCTTGGGCAGGAACCAGGTGGCCACTGAGAAATTCTCGTAGTGCGTCGTGGCGAGACGCTGGCAGTAGGCCCTTGCCTCCTCCAGGGACGGCGCGATCCCGGGGATCGCGTACTCCTGCGGAAGATGGTCCCAGCCCGCCAGCGATGAAGACGCAGGCACTGGCCGGGATTCGCTGCTGGCGATGGATGTCATAGCGAGTCTGTGTCCCGGTCGAATTTCCTGTCGATCAGTGCCCCGGAATAATTGCGGTCTTGATGTCGCCGTTCCGATTGAGCATGTGGCGCAGCACGTCGTGCAATCGCGAAAGCGGCGCTTCGCCGGTAATGTAGTCGGTGCCACGAACCTTCTTCTCGGCGATCAATGCAAACGCCCGGCGCACCGTCTCGGGCGTGTGATGGAACGTGGCTTTCAATGAAATTTCGGAGTAATGTAGCCGGTTCGTATCGAGCTGCACCTTGGTACCACTAGCGCATCCGCCAAAGAAATTTACGGTGCCGCCCTTGCGCACCATCTGCACGGCCCATTCCCAGGCTTCAGGCCGACCCACGGCTTCGACGACCACGTCGGCACCGCGCTTCTCGCGCGTGAGATCGCGGACAGCCTCGATGGCGTCCTTCACCTGGCTGATCTGGACCACTTCATGCGCGCCCTTTCGCTTGGCCAAAGTCACCTGCGAATCACGTTTCACGACTGCGATCACGTTGCAGCCGATCGCCTTGGCCACCTGCACAAACATCAATCCGATGGGACCGCCGCCGATGACGGCCACCGTGTCGCCGATCTCGACGCGCGTCTCGTGCAATCCACGCAGCACACACGCCAGCGGCTCAGTCATGGCGGCGTCTTCGAAAGAGACGTGCGGTGGCATGGCCAGCATGTTGGTCTCTACGATCCGGCGAGGAACGCGAATGTACTCGGCGTACGCTCCGTTATTGAAGAGTAGGTCTTCGCAAAGATTTTCCTGATGTTTGGAGCAGAAGAAGCACATGCCGCAGGGTGCGGAGTTCAGCGCGACCACGCGCATGCCTTTCTTGAAGCCGCGCACTCCGGCGCCGACTTCTTCCACCACTCCGGCCAGTTCATGCCCGAACAGGGCAGGCGGCACAATCATGCGGGCGTGATAGCCGCGCTGGTACACCTTCAGGTCGGTACCGCAAGTGAGAGCGACCTGGACCTTAATCAGGACCTCTCCTTCCCCTACGCGAGGAATCGGCACCTGCTCAATCTTGATGTCCTCTTTGCCATAGAGGACAGCCGCCGTCATTTTTCCGTTCACTTCGAGTTTCCTTCCCAAGCACTGCCCGGTTGAATCACAATTTTCATGGAATCGGGTTGGGGATGGGAAGCCAGTTCCAACGCTTCCAGCGCGCGAGTGAGAGGAAAGCGATGACTGATGAGACGCACAAGATCCATCTCGCGGCTCATGACGAAGCGCACCGACTCCTCCTGCAACTCAACTGAAGCGCTGTACGATCCCAACAGGGTTTTCTCGTCTACACAAATCGCGGCAGGGTCGACGACTACCTCGCCCCGCACTGTCTGCGCAAACAACAATACCCGGCCTCCCGGACGAGTTGCTTCCATGGCAGGCCGGATCAGACCGTTACCGCCGACGGCTAGAATGACAGCGTCAGCGCCACGGCCGTCCGTCAACTCGCGCACACTTTGGGTCACATCTGCACGCGAGGCGTCAATTGTCGGGCCCAAACCGAAGCTTTCAGATATTGTAAGCCTCTGGGAATACAAATCGGAAGTAATTACCCTTGCCCCGGTCCGCTTGGCCAACACGCTTAGAATCAGGCCGATAGGCCCTTGTCCGATGACCAGCACGGTCTCGTCGGGCTCAAGGCGCAGGCTGGTCACGCCTTTCATGCAAGTATTCACCGGCTCAACGAAGCAGGCTTGCTCGAAGGAGACGTCGTCGGGGATGCGAATCGTTCCCTGCTCCACAATCCAGTCCATCACGCGAACGTATTCGGCGAACCCGCCGCCGCTGGGCTCGAATCCCGCCGAGCAACCGACTTTCTTGTATGTCTCACATTGCGCAAAGGTTTTGTGGCGGCAGTAGTAGCACCGGCGGCAGGGGATATGGTGAAAGACCATCACGCGGTCGCCCGCCTGGAACTGCTTCACGTCCTTTCCAACTGCGGCGACGACCCCGGCCGTCTCGTGTCCAAAGATCCGCGGCGCCGAATGTGATCCGGTAGCAATCTTCTTGAGGTCGGTTCCGCAGATGCCGCACGTGTGCACGCGCACAAGGAGTTCGCCGTGGTTGATCGCGGGCACGGGAACCGTCTCCATACGCACGTCGTTCTTGCCGCGGTAGACGGCGGCCAGCATGGTCGTCGGCATCGCGAAGCGCGCGTCCTCGAGTGCAATCTGTCCAGCGATTGCCATCACGCCCCCGTGCTCCCTTCTTTCGGAATGATCTGCATGTGCGGCATGGAGTTGGTGAAGCGAACGGCCAACGTCATACGATCAAGATAGGGCACGCCGGGATTCACAAAGTGATAGTCCTTTACTTGCAGGGCGCAATAAAACCCATCGACTTTTACGATCCGCTCGCGCGTAATCGGAATCCTGGCGAACTTACCGGGATCGAGCCATCCGACCTGAGTCCGGTCTTCGGTCGGGTCAACCGCGGACGCGAGCACATTGGTATAGATCTTGTGGCGGAGGTCGGCAACGCGGACTTGCCAGGAAACGATCCGTTGATCCGTCTCAGATGCGAATTGAGGGAAACAGCCCAGTTCATAACGGTCCTTGCCGCTCTGGTCCTTCACCACAATGCGGCAGGTTGGGCTCTGGGGCGTGAGGACGACCTCGGACGCGGACTCGGTAATGTGGGTTGGTCCCTTGCGGAAACTTTCGACGTAAACGAATGTGGCTTCCGTCTGCGCAAGGGCCGCACACGCAAAAGCCACGACAGTGATGGTTGCGAATTGGTAATGACGTAACATCAACCGAGTTCTTTGACCTCTGAAACCGCGTACTGCGCCGGCAACATCGTGCCCAAAGCCCGCGCTGCTTTCGCACTGTTCTGCGCAAGCCGCAGAACGTTGGGCCATAAGAACGGCCGCCCGGCGGCGTAGAGCGCAAAACTAGCGGTGCGGAACGTTCCATCTGCCGCGATAAAGCGATCCATAGGCGGCATGGCAAATCCGACTTCATCGGAGATTGCCTTGACTGCCGCAAACCGCAGACCGCGCGCTTCGGCCCCCTTGGCCACCGCAGCCGCTTCCATATCGACGGCCTGCGCGTCATACGACTTCGCCAGCTTCGCCTTCTGCGCGGCGTCCGCCACCGCTGGAAAGCTGACCAGGACGCCGCTGCCTGATCCCGTGTCGGTTCGGGTTCCGTCTCTCGAGTCCACAACATATCGGGGCTGCAGGAGATCCCCGACCCGGAGGCTGGCATCCAGCGCTCCCGCAAAACCTACTGACAGGACCACCGACGGACGCTTCAGGGCAATGACGGCTTCCGTTGCGCGCCGTGCCGCGTCAAATCCCATGCCTCCGCAAACGAGCACTGCGTTTCCCGAGTCGAAGAAACGGAATTTCCTCCCACTGTGCTCCTGCTCCGAGACGCGCCAACCGCGAACCAGCGGCGCGACCTCGCGTTCGAGCGCGGCAATTACGCCGACCTCAGGCATAGCCCTTCGCCCGAAACCACGCGGCGGCGCGACGGAGAGCCCCGTCCACGGGCACGATGCTCCATCCCAGCTCGCGCTCCGCCTTTGCCGACGAAACGAACATCTTCTTGCGGCCCATGCGAACGGCATCAATGGTCGCGCGTGGTTCTTTCCCGCGCAAACGCCCGGTGACCAATTCGTCGACAACCCCTGTTGCCAACGCCATGACGTAGGGTACTTTTATTTTCGGCGATGGCAGTCCAGTGATAGCGGCAAGCCTGTCGAGAATCTGTTTTAGCGTGAGATTCTCACCGCCCAGAATATAGCGTTCACCGCGTCTTCCCTTCTCCAGCGCCAGGATGTGACCGCGCGCGCACTCGGTCGCGTCCACCAGATTCAGGCCGGTGTCCACGTACGCGGGAAACTTTTTCTTGAGGAAGTCCACGACGATGCGCCCGGTCGGCGTCGGCTTGATGTCCATTTCGCCGACCGGGGTCGACGGATTCACGATCACGACTTCCTGCCCGCCTCGGCTCGCCTCCATTGCCACTTGCTCGGCCATATACTTCGAACGCTTGTAATGGCCGATCATGTCCGCCAGATCCACCGGGGAGTCTTCGTCGGCCACCCTACCGTTCGTGGTGAAACCCATGGTTGCCACGCTCGAGGTATAGACAACCCGCTGCACCGCATTTTTGCGCGCGGCCTCGAGCAGAGCGCGCGTGCCCTCGACGTTCGAGCGATACATCTGCTCAGGGTCCTTGACCCACAGCCTATAGTCTGCCGCGACGTGAAAGATGACGTCGCATCCAGAAACGGCTTTTTCCAACGAGGGCGCCGAGCGCAAGTCGCCAGTGACACGATCGGCTTTGAGTCCCTCGATGTTTCGCAAGTCGCTGGTCTGGCGAACCAGCAACCGCAAATCTGCGCCTTGCTCGGCCAGCGCGCGCGCCACGTGCGCGCCCAGAAATCCTGTAGCGCCAGTAACGAAAGCTCTCAAAGACTGTTCTCGATAACCCGGATCTCAGTTGCCACTTCCCAGTTCTCAGTAAAGGCAGAACCATCCTTGAACGAGGAAAATACACCGCCGAAAAACGACGAGCTCAACACATCTGCCGCAGATTTACGCATGGGCGGTTGAGAACAGTGGATCCGCCGGCTTTGCCGGAATTCGGCTTAATGGCCGTTCCGCGTGGCGCCCACTGACTCTCCCGCCACCACCTTCGCGTACGTGGTGAGGGCCAGCAATGGGAAGTACTGGCGGTACATGTGGTACTTCAAGTAGAAGACGCGCGGGAAGCCGGTTCCGGTGTAAAACGGCTCGTCCCAACAGCCGTCTTTCTCCTGCGTCCGCAAGAGGTATGCGATGCCGCGCGCGACCGAATCGCTGCGCGTGTCGTTGGCGGCCATCAGGCCGAGTACGGCCCAGGCGGTCTGCGACGCGGTACTTTCGCCGATGCCCTTGCTGTTCGGATCATCGTAAGATTCACAACTCTCGCCCCAACCACCGTCAGCGTTCTGCACCATGCGCAGCCACTCAGCGGCCTGCTGGACATAGGGTTCGTGGTAGTCGACACCGACCGCTTCCAGACCCCGCAGAACCAGCATCGTACCGTAGATGTAGTTCACACCCCAGCGTCCGAACCAAGAGCCATCGGACTCCTGCTCTTTGCGCAGGAAATTGATCGCCTTCTTCACGGCCTTGTGACTCTTGTCGTAACCGTGGGTGGCGAGCATCTCGAGGATGCGGCCAGTGATGTCCACCGTCGCGGGATCGAGCATGGCGTTATGGTCTGCGAACGGGACGTACTGAAAGACCATGCGGTCGTTGTCCTTGTCGAACGACGCCCAGCCGCCGTTGCGGCATTGCATCGAGAAAATCCAATCGATGGCACGCTGCACGGACTCGCGCTGGTAACGGCCATTGGGGTGCTCGACGCGGCTCAGCGCGAGGCAAACCTGGGCGCTATCATCGACATCGGGATAGAACTCGTTGTTGAACTCGAAGTACCAGCCGCCCGGCTGGCCCTCGGGATTTTTGACCTTCCAGTCTCCGGGGTTGCGGACCTGTTTCTGCAGAAGCCAGTCCGCGCACCTCACCATGCGCGGATCGTCGGCGGGAACGCCGGCTTCGCCGAGTGCAAACAGCGCGTAGGCGGTGTCCCACACGGGCGAGACACAAGGCTGCATGCGGAAGGTATCCCCTTCCTCGATGCCGAGTTTTTCAAACTCGTCCATCGCGCGGATAACCTGGGGGTCGTCGATCGAATAGCCTAGGCAGCGCATTGCGATCACAGAGTTCATGATCGAGGGAAAGATGGCTGCCAGGCCGTCACTCATCTCGAAGCGTTCGAGCATCCACCTCTCGGCCTTTTTCAAAGCGATGGAGCGCAGCGGCCGGATGTGGACGCGTTCGAACATATGGATCATGCGATCGACCACCAGGAAGAAATTGCGCCAGGAGATGCGCTTCTTCGACCACTGCAGGTGCATGCGAGAACGGTCACGGCCACCGACGAAAAGTTCTTCAATGCCCATTTCGTCCGGCAATTTCTTAAACGGCTTCTTCGCGTAGCAGATGGAAAGCGGCACTAAAATGGCGCGCGACCAGGACGAAATCTCGTAGATGTTGAACCAGAACCAGTTGGGGAACAGGACGATCTCGGGCGGAACCGCCGGGCAGGCGTCATAGTCATACTGCCCGAAGAAGCACAGATAAAGCTTGGTAAAGGTGTTAACCGCGGTCACGCCACCCATTTCCAGAATCTTGTCACGCGCGCGCTCGAGGGCAGGATGGTCGGCGGTGTAACCCGCTAACTTCAGACCAAAGTACGCCTTGACCGAGGCGCTGACATTCGAGGGCCCACCCTTGTAGATACTCCACCCGCCGTCCTCGTTCTGATGCTCGAGGATGTAGCGCGCCGCCTTGGCGAAGCGCTCGGGATTCACCGTCCCCAGCATAGTGTGCAGGATGATGTAATCGGCTTCGAGGGTATTGTCGGCCTCGAGCTCGCCGCACCAGTAACCGTCCTCATGCTGCTGCGAGAACAGGAAACGGCGCGCCGCTTCGGTAGCTGCGGCTACGCGGCTCGAGAGGTCATCAATTTTTCCGAAGCGAAGTTGAGGAGCGGAGGCAGTGACTAATCGGGGGGAGTAATCTTCCATCGAGTAATTGACTCCGTTAGCCCGCGCTGACGCTGGCGGGCGCGCTGGCGATGGCTTCCACGATCTCGGGGGGTAAGCCAAAGCGTACGTTTTCGGGCATCACTTCCAGTTCCTGCACGTTGTCGAAACCGTTGGTCGCCAGGAACTTCACGACTTCCTCCACCAGACACTCGGGGGCCGAGGCACCGGCCGTCAGCGAGATCGTTTCCACGCCTTCCAGCCAGTCTGCCTTTATATTCTTGTAACTGTCGATTAGATGCGCGTTGGTACCCAAATTACGCGCCACCTCAACCAAACGATTGGAATTCGAGCTGTTCTCCGAGCCAACCACGAGGAGAAGATCGGCGTCGGAAGCTACCTGTTTCACAGCAACTTGCCTGTTTTCAGTGGCGTAACAAATATCCTGCGCATGTGGCCCTTGAATGTTCGGGAACTTCTTCTTGAGGGCAGCAATGATGTCCTTGGTCTCGTCGAGACTCAACGTGGTCTGGGTCAGGTACGCGACGCGATTTGGATCGGGGACCATTAAGGTCTCCACTTGAGCCGGGGATCCGACGACCTGCGTGACCGACGGGGCCTCGCCTAACGTCCCGATGACTTCATCATGGTCGCGATGACCGATGAGGACGAGCGAATAGCCTTCCTTAGCAAACTTCACGGCTTCGACGTGAACCTTTGTGACCAGCGGACAAGTCGCATCGATTACGCGCAGCTTGCGCTGCTCGCTGGCGCGGCGAACCTCCGGGGAAACGCCGTGAGCACTGTAGATGACCCGCTCACCCTCGGGAACTTCGTCCACGCTATCGACAAAAATCGCGCCCTTTTCCTGCAACTCTTCCACGACGAAACGGTTGTGGACGATCTCCTTGCGCACGTAGATGGGTGGGCCAAAAGCCTCAAGCGCAATGCGAACGATATCGATGGCCCGCACCACGCCGGCGCAAAATCCACGGGGTTTCAACAACTGCAGCTTTTTGCCTTTTTGAATCGACACGATTCCTGCCGTCCTCGTTCTGTTAAGGGTACACTTTTCCCCACGAAAGTTAACTATAGACTACCCGAGAGAACCCATTTGGTCAATGTAAGCCATAGAAAGGGCGGGGATTAGCAGCGGCTGGCGAGTATTAACAGCGAACGGCAATTACGCATTCGACTTGATCATCTGCTCGGCGTGCTTCAGGGAACTTTCTGTGACTTTTGCGCCGCTGAGCATGCGTGCCACTTCCTCGGTCCGCTCGGCCCCGGTGATGTTGCGAACCGTCGTGCGGGTGCGGCCGCCCGACTCCTTCTTCTCGATAAGGTAGTGGTGGTCTGCGAAAGTGGCGATTTGGGGCAGGTGGGTCACGCACAGGACTTGGTTCGTCCGGGCGAGTTCCTTGAGTTTCTTGCCGACCGCTTCGGCTGCCCGTCCTCCGATGCCCGTGTCGATTTCGTCGAAGATCAGCGTACGGGGAATCCCTGAGCCCTTCTTTTTTCCGGAGGTTCCGGCACCAGCCTCGACGCTTGCCTTCAACGCCAGCATCACGCGCGACAACTCTCCACCTGAGGCAATGTGTTCCAGTCTCCGCAAAGGCTCGCCCGGATTCGTCGAGATCATGTAGACAACCTGGTCGAAGCCAGAGGCGCTCCAATTCCCTTCTTCGTCGGAACCGGTGACCTCGATCTTGAACATGACTTTCATCGCCAGATCGTTAACGGCGGATTCGACCAACTTTTCGAGCTTACGAGCGGACTCGTAGCGCTTCTTGGAAAGCAGGCGAGCACTAATGAGGTACTCCTCTGCCGCTCGCGCCAACTCGACGCGCAACTTTCGCAGGACCTCGTCCTTGTTCTCCATCTCGGAAAGCTTGCGCGTGGCGTCCGTGCCGAAAGCGATGACCTCGTCCAAGGTCGGGCCATATTTCCGCTTCAGCCGGTCGAGGGCGGCGAGGCGATCCTCGACTTCGGCCAGATGCTCGGGCGACGCGTGAATGCCTCCCGCAAAATCACGAACCGTGGCGCCGACATCCTCGACGCTGATCAGCGCCGACTCTAGCGACGAGAGCGCTTCCCGGAATTTCGGCTCGTAGCGCGCCAGTTCCTCGACTTGCTTCCGGGCCGAACGTAGCGTGGCCGCCGTGGACGAGTCACCCTCGTACAATAGGTCGAAGGCATTCATGGCGGCGTTGTAGATCTTTTCGGCGTTCGCGAGGACGCGCTTCTCGTTTTCCAGGCGCTCGTCTTCGCCTGGTTGCAGCCGCCCTTCTTCGATCTCGCGCCTCTGATAGCTCCACAGATCGAGCAGCCGCAGGCGATCCTGCTCGTCGCGCTGCAGTTCTTCGATGCGAGTCTGAATCGCCTTCCACGCGTGGAAGGCTTCCTGCACCGCCGCCAATTGGCAACCAGCGAATGCATCCAGCAAGCTCAGCCGAGCGGGGCCATCGAATGCCGACAATGTTTCGTTTTGCGCGTGGACCGTCGAAAGGTATGGCCCAAGCTGTTTCAGGACGGCGACGGTCGCGGGCTGGTTGTTGATGAAGACCCTTCCCTTCCCGCCGGCAGCGATTTCGCGCCGCAGGATGATTGAGTCGTTCTCACAGTCGAGACCGTTCTCCTCCAGAATTTTGGCGGCAGTCTTGGCCGCGCCCGCTTCGACCTCGAATACGGCCGAGATTACCGCCCGTTCCGTGCCCGAGCGGATCACGTCAACGGACGCTTTTTCGCCGAGAAGCAGCGTGAGCGCGTCGATCAGGATGGATTTACCGGCGCCGGTTTCGCCGGTAAGGAGATTCAACCCAGATGCGAACTCGACGACAAGATTATCGATGACCGCGTAGTTCTCGAGGCGCAGTTCGACGAGCACAGTGGTCCTGGGTAGCGTGAGATTGAGCGCAGAATAGCATGAAAAACCAGTTGCCAGTTGCCGGTTGTCAGTTCTCAGTTAACCCCGAGATCTGATCTCGATTCTCACTTCTCACTTAAGAACCAATTTCGAGTCATACGGGAGGCTGAACGCTGTGGGGTGACGTAGCGGCAGTAGTGGAAAGGGGTCTGATTGCGTGTCCGCGGTCGAAACCTACAGTCAGACAAACGCAGGTTTTCAACTGAGAACTAGGAACTGGCAACTGAGAACTGGTGTTTTCCAGCTTGGTTCTAAGGAAAACTTGCCGTCCTTCTGGGTAGAGCCTGCCAGCACAGGGGCTTATAATCAAAAGGCGTTTATTCCAGAAAAAAAACCTGCAGGAGGTCACCCGGGCGCTAGCGCGTCTTACTACCCAATGTTGAATCCCCACTGGCTGGCTTTGGTAATCGGTGGCGAGATCCTTGATCTCCTGGGTGAAACTGGCCCTGTCGCCAAAACCGTTCTCTTCCTGCTGCTGGCTTTCAGCTTACTTTCCTGGGCCATCATCCTCTCCAAGTGGAGTGTGCTGCGGCGTGCCCGCGTGCAGAGCGGCCGCTTTTTGCGCGCTTTTCGCAAAGCCCAACGCCTGCAGGACATTGCGGCTGTGGCTGACCAGTTCCGGCCGAGTCCGCTCGTCGGAGTCTTCGATAATGGGTACGAGGAGTTCAAGCGGCAAATGGGAAATCCAGGCGGCGTTCGCAACTTGCTGGCCGTGCAGCGCGCCATGCAGATCGCCAACTCGGAGGAACTCACTCGCTTCGAGCGCAACGTCACTTGGCTCGCAATTACGGGCGCCGTAACACCGTTTGTGGGACTGTTCGGAACCGTTTGGGGCATCATCGACGCCTTTCACGGACTGGGTACCGCGGGCGCAGCCACGCTGCGCGCGGTAGCTCCCGGCATCTCGGAGGCGCTGATCACCACGGCCGCCGGTTTGGCCGCAGCTATTCCCGCCGTCATCGCCTACAACCTCATCGGCAGCTCAATCCGGGAATTCGCCGCGCGCGGCGACGACTTCTCGATGGAAATGCTGAATGCTGTGGAGCGCAGCGCGGCGCAAGTCCAGTACGCAGCCGATGCGGCAGGGGTCCGTCGCTGATGGCGTTTACCACTTCCAACGGCAGAACACAAAGCTCGATGGCAGACATCAACGTCACCCCGTTGGTGGACGTCGTGCTCGTCCTGTTGATCATCTTCATGGTGACCGCGCCCGTGCTTCAGTCGGGAATCGAAGTCAATGTCCCCAAGACCCGCACCGTGAAAGAGGTCACCGAGGAGCGGCTGGTGATCAGCATCAACAAGCAGCAGCGGGTTTTCCTGGGAAACGATCCCATCAATATCAACGACATCAAGACAAAACTGCGCCAGAAGATCCGCGATCCCCAGCACCAGTCGATCTACATTCGCGCCGATGAAGATGTTCCATTCGGCGCGTTTGCGACCGTAATGGACTCGATCAAAGGCGCTGGCATCACGAATGTAAGTATCGTCACCCAGCCTCTCGATCAGAATGCAAGCAAACGCTGACATCTTCACGGAATCGAGTCACCTCGGGCGGCCTCTGGCTTACTCGCTCGCGTTCCACCTTCTGGTGATGGGCCTGATTTTGCTGGCTGGTGTGGTCCTTTCCCGAGGAACGGGCTCAGGTTGGGGCGCAGGCGGCGGAGGGGATGCCATGGGAGCAACACTGGTGAGCACAGTGCCCTTGCCTGCTCCACAAGTGGAGACGCAGAACGTTCTGGCCAACGATTCCAAGGGGCTGACCAAGTCGCAGCCGGAACCGAAGGCCATGGAGGAGCCGGACGCGATCCCGATCCCCGACAAGGCGGTAAAGATCAAGCAGAAGCCCAAGCCGGTGACGACCACGAGCCATCAGAAGCCGCAAGCCGAACCTGCTGAGGAATCAAACGAAGTTCCTTTCGGACAGGGTGGTCCCGTGAGCGGTCCGTATGGGACTTTCAGTTCCGGGGGCGCGAAGGGCGGCTTCGGGTTTCAGGGTGGTGGCGGGGACTTCGGCAGCGCCTACGCGTGGTACGTGCGGGTCGTGCAGCAGAAGGTCTCGCAGAACTGGCTGAAGTACGAGATCGATTCCAGCATTCACACCGCCAATCGCGTATATGTGCAGTTCGACATCAACCGCAGCGGACAACCGACGAACGTTCAACTGGAGCAATCGAGCGGCGTGCCGTCACTGGATCAGTCGGCGATCCGCGCGATTCAGCGCATCGACACCTTCGGTCCTCTGCCGTCGGACTATTCGGGAAGCAAAGTAACGGTGGAATTCTGGTTTGATTTCAGGCGCTAGCAAGGTTGAACGCGGCAACTCAACGGTGAGCAGATTCAAGGAGTAGGAATACGAGCATGCACCAAGGTAGGCTGAAATTGTCTCTATATCGCAATACGATAAAACTTCTTTCTGACTCTCCGGAAGCCATGGGCCTCGGGGTCTCCGCCATTTTGGCCAAGCGCACGTTCCGCCTCGCGATGCTGCTGGCAACCATCAGCGTTCTGGCGGCAACCGCGACCGCGCAGGACTGGATCAAGACTGGAACCGGGATGGGCGTCGAGAAGCTGCGGCTGGCCGCGGCCGATTTCAAACCCACGACCCAGGATCCCAACTCCCCCGCCCTGCTGAAAGCCTTCAACGACACGCTGTGGAACGATCTCGACAATGCCGGCATCTTCGAGATGGTTTCGAAGAGCTTTTATCCGACCGACGTGCCGGGCAACCCGTCCGAAGTACGCTTTGAACCATGGAGTGGTCCGCCTCCGAACGCCTCGATGCTGGCGTTTGGCGACTTCGGCGTGACCGGAAACAGCCTCCTGGTTCATGGCTGGCTCTACGACGTGAAGAACGTCGGGTCGCCCCAGGTGCTGGGAAAGCAGTACACCGATGCTGCTACGCAGGACGCTGCCCGTACCATCGCGCACAAATTTGCCGATGAAATCATCTTCCGCCTGGGCGGAGGTGTTCCCGGCATCGCCGAGAGCAAGATCTATTTCGTTAGCGACCGCAGTGGCCACAAGGAAATCTGGGCTATGGACTACGACGGCTCGAACCAGCACCAGGTCACGCATCTGGGTTCGATTTCACTTTCGCCGCGCATCTCGCCCGATGGCTCCCGGCTCGCGTTCAGTTCGCTCACTAAGTCGAGTTGGGAGATCATGGTGTACTCCATCGATCTGAATCGGCTGGTGTCGTTCCCGAGAATGGGAGGAACGAATCTTTCTCCAACCTGGGCGCCTGACGGATCGAAGCTGGCGTTCGCTGCGTCTCGCGGGGGCGAATCTAACATCTACATCGCGGATGCCGCCGGGGGCAATGTGCGTCGGCTGACCAACGACCGTGGGCCTGATGTCGGGCCAACCTTCAACCGCAAAACCGGCGCGCAAATGGCTTTCGTGAGCGGACGTACCGGACTGCCGCAGGTGTACACGATGGAGGCCGACGGCACCAACGTACAGCGGGTAACCGACCAGGGTTACGCGGTCTCGCCGTCGTGGTCGCCGAACGGCATGCTGCTGGCGCTCGCATGGTTTCGCAAATATGGTCCTGGAGCACCCGGCGCAAATGACATTTACTTGATGGATATCGCCAGCAAGCAGTGGGTGCAGCTCACGCACGATGGTGGGCGCAATGATTTCCCATCCTGGTCACCGGATGGACGTCATGTCGTCTTTCAGTCGAGCCGCTCCGGCAGCGAACAGATTTGGAGCATGCTGGCTGACGGTACCAAAGTGCAACAGCTCACTTTCAGCGGAAGAAATTCACAACCAAATTGGAGTTGGAAATAAGCTGCAAAAATGTAACGATGGATGTGCAATCCCAGATGTCATCATCCCCGTCGGCTTCGGATGTGTTGGCCCGAACCGGCGGTTTAATCTCTGCACAAATTGCCCATGCGTACAAATTCCTAGGGAGGAGATTGTGAAACACTCGATCGTGAAGTGGTCCACTCTCGTTTTGGTCCTCGGCACCATCATGATGTTGGGTGCCTGTCACGGGAAGAAGAAACTCCCGCCGCCCCCGCCACCTCCGCCGCCACCGTCTCCGACTGCTTCACTGTCGGCGAATCCGAATTCCATCGATACAGGTATGTCCACAACCCTGACGTGGCAGACCACGAACGCGACGGATGTCAGCATCGACGGCATCGGCGCGGTGCAGCCCAACGGCTCACAGCAAGTAACCCCCAGCGACTCGACCACATACCATCTAGTCGCGAAGGGTGCGGGTGGATCGCAGGAAGCCACCGCGCGCGTGACCGTGAACGCGGCGCCACCACCTCCGCCGCCACAGGCGTCGGCTACCGAAGAAGAGCTCTTCGCGCAGCGCATGAAGGACATCTACTTCGACTACGATACGGATGCGATTCGTCCTGATCAGCAAACGGCCGTTCAGGGCGATGCCCAGTTCCTGGGGCAGCATTCCGATATCAACTTCACGGTGGAGGGCCACTGCGACGAGCGTGGATCGACCGAGTATAACCTGGCTCTGGGCGATCGCCGCGCCAACGCGGTAAAGGGTGCCTTGGTGGCTGCTGGCGTGAACGCCAGCCGCGTCAAGACAATCAGCTACGGTAAGGAGAAGCCGTTCTGTACCGAGTCCAACGAAAGCTGCTGGCAGCAGAACCGCCGCGGTCATTTCGTGTACCAGAAATAACGCAACCTACGGCCGGGACGAAACCATCCTAAAGCTCGTCCCGGTCGCATTTTCTGTGCCGGTACCCCCGGCGGCCTCCGCCGCAAGGCTAAGCCGCGCTGTGGGATACTGAGTACATACACCAACGAAGGGCCAACACCATGATGATTACTTCCCGACTATCGAAATCGTTCGCACTGCTCGCCGCCCTGTGGCTGGCAGTGAGCCCGGCGTACGGCGCCAGCAAGGAGATGGTCCAGCTTCAGACGCAGGTCCAGCAACTCCAGGAGCAGATGACCGCGATGAAGCAAAGCTTCGACGAGCGAATGGGCGTGATGAAGAATCTCGTCGAGCAGAATACAGACGCCTCCAACAAGACCACGGCCGCCATCAATGCTCTGCAGAACACACTTCAGAAGCAGCAGGGCGATGCCGCCGGGCACGTCGATCAGCTTTCGGGCCAAATCCAGGCTCTGAACGACACGATGGACGAGTTGAAAGTCCGCCTGGCCAAGGTCAGCAAGCAACTGGAAGACATGCAGTCGACCCAGCAGAGTTTGGCAGCATCACAGCAGGCCGCGCAGGCACAGGCGCAAGCGCAGGCGCAGGCTCCTCCGCCTGACGTCCTTTATGCCAACGGTCTGCGTGACTACAACGGCGGAAACAACGACCTGGCGTTGAAAGAATTCGCTGACTACGTGAAGTATTATCCCAACACCGACCTTGCCGGAAATGCCTATTTCTACCTTGGCGAATTGCAGTTCCGTGGCGGCAACTACCAGCAGGCCGTTACCTCGTACGACCAGGTTCTGCAGAATTTCCCCAGCGGCAACAAGGCCGCCTCGGCCCAGCTTAAGAAGGGCTTTGCGCTGATCGAAATGGGTCAGAAGGACGACGGCGTCACCGAACTACGCCACCTGATCCAACGATATCCGAAGACCAATGAGGCCCTGCAAGCGCGCGAGCGGCTGAAGAAGCTGGGCGTTACGACCGCAGCCCGACCTGGGGATTAGTGCTTTTTAGTCCTGGGTAAATCCGGAATTTGCCCAGGGCTCCATCCTCCCTTGAGCGCTTCTCCCTAAATGGGCACCTGAATTTCTTTCCCTGGTAACAAACCTTTGCCGGATTTCTCCTTCCGGGTTACTCTTGGGCTGCAACCGGGAAGTTCCTACTGATCCGATGAACAGGAGCGAGGATTCAATGGCCGAAATCAAAGACCAGGACCTGGAAAAAGGGGCGGTTGAGCAGGACGAACGTACGCAAAAGGGCAACACTTCCATGCAGGGACAACTCGGCCATCGGGATCAGGATCCCATGCTGAAGGCCGCCGACACCGACTTTCCGGAGCCGGGCGAGAACCCCGAGCACACCGGAGAGGTCGGGATGATCAACGAGCACGATATCGACGAAGTCGCCTGACGCCAGAATTCAGCATAAATCGGCATAGGGGAAGTGGTCGCCCACTCTCCCCTGCCACACCACCGTACATGCGGGTCCGCATACGGCGGTTCAGTTCGGTTGAGCTAGACGCCTTCCAGCAATCGCGGAAGACCGAGCGCGTC
>Ga0210396_10000325_pt1 | contig 68508 bp, 106 predicted proteins | sample IncBWH17OmetaG_FD_155466 | JGI IMG/M metagenome (GOLD analysis project Ga0210396, IMG submission 155466) | Forest soil microbial communities from Barre Woods Harvard Forest LTER site, Petersham, Massachusetts, United States - Inc-BW-H-17-O ... | reverse complement strand
AGGCGGGCATCACCGGGCAGGTGCACAAGCTGCCGCCGGTCCCGGACAACCCGACCGCCGTGTCGATGTTCACCGCGCACCGGGTCAACGACATCAGCAACGAGCTGGCGCACGCCGAGGAGCGCATGCAGGTCATGCGCAAGACCAGCGGGGACCTGCGGCACTACAACAACCTGCATTTCGACAACCACCTGAAGATCGCCATGGACCAGGCGGGCCAGTTGAAGGACAACATGCTGGAGCACTACCCGGCCGAGGCGGCCGAGTGGCGGGCGCTGAACCAGGTGATGGACCTGGCCTCGGGCTACAGCCTGAACCCGCGCTCCGGCATGATCTCCCTCGACCTGCCGTCCGGCGCCATCTCCCCGGTGCCGGGCGGTGTCGACGACCACCACATCACGGTGGTGTACCTCGGGCCCGACGTGGATGACGCCGCGTTCGCGAAGGCGTGCGACCGGGCGCGCGCGGCGGCTGCCGCGATGCCCGGTCCGCTGTCCGGAACGGTCGGCGGGATCGGGACGTTCAAGCCGTCCGGCGGCAGCGACGGGAAGACGGTCGCCTGGGCGGGCGTCGTGCTACCTGGCGCCGACCGGGTCCAAAGCTCCCTGCAGGATCTGTCGGCCAGCGAGCACAAGGACTGGAAGCCGCATGTCACCTTGGCGTACATGGGGCCCGGCGAGCCGCTGCCCGCCCCGGTGCCGCAGACCCCGGTGCGGTTCACGCACCTGTCGGTGCACCGCGGCAAGGACGTGGTCCGCTTCCCGCTCGGCGGCGGCCCGGTGGAGATGTCGAAGGCGGTGAACCCGGCGGCCAAGGCGGCCTCGTTCGCGCACCTCCTTCAGACGATCATGTACGACGGCGCGCACGCCCAGCGGCACTCCCAGGCGATGCTCGACGACACAGACGACACGTCCTGGAACTTCGACGCCGACCACGCCGACAAGCACCTGAAGGGCGCCCACGAGCACGCCCGCAAGCTGTCCGACCACATCAGGGACAACTACCCGGCCGAGGCCAGATGGCTGGACGAGCTGATCAAGAAGGAAGACCTGTCGACCGTCTCCCGGCAGGCGGTGGAGCTCAACATCACCGGGCAGCTCGGCCATGGCCGATGACTCGATCAGCGGCCATGGCCGAGTTCGCGTCCTGGGAGCACCAGGCCCGAGACGCGCACGGTCGATGGGCGAAGGGCGACCGGCCCTGGGACCCCGAGCACGCCAAGATCGGCGAGGCCGTGCACGACTCGCTGGTGCGGTCGCGCCCGAAACTGAGCGGCCAGCAGGCGCAGCGGGTCCGGCATTACAGCGGCGACGGGTTCAGCGAGATGAACAGGCGTCTGCGCGACGGCACCCAGGACATGGCCGACAGACACGGCACCGACGCTCTGGACAGGATCGTGCGCGGATCGGTGGCGCAGCACGACATGGTGCTGCTGCACGGGCGCGCGCAGCTGGGCCGCGTGAAGCCCGGCGACCGCGTCCACGAGCCAGGTTTCCTGTCCACCACCACGGACGGGGCGACGGCCAAGACGTACGCCGGGGTCGGCAAGGGGGCGGCGGTCGTCCGGGTGCGCCTGAAGAAGGGCGAGTCGGCCCTGTCCACCCGCGGCCTGTCGAGCAACCCGTCCGAGAAGGAGGTTCTGCTGCCCAAGGACCAGGACTACCGGGTCCTGAAGGTGCAGCAGGCCACCGGCCAGTACGGCCAGCCGATCCGCCTGGTCGATGTGGAAATCGACCACGGCGGGGGATCGGGAGCCACCGGCGGCACCGGCGCCACGGCACTGTCCATGGAGCTAAAGCTGCACAATGGTCTACCAGGCGGTATCATGCCCCCAGAAACGATCTCTGCGCAGGCGCGCACGGGAGGATAGGCCACATGGCGACGCACGCCGGAGCCCCACCGGGATCAGGATCCAACTTCGAGAAGCTGTCGGCAGCGCTGGCGGCCCGCGGGGCGCACAACCCCGACGCCCTGGCGGCGCACATCGGCCGGCAGAAGTACGGGCGCAAGGGCATGGCGAAGCTGTCGGCCACGGGCCACGCGCACAGCAGCGCCCTCGGCCTGGCAGCTGGGTCCGAAGAGGGCGGCTACGAGCACAGCCACGTCGTGACGCACAGCCACGATTTCGCGTCGCTCGCGCACACGCACAACGGCACGGGCGCCGGCTACCCATCCGGCGGCAAGATGGACGAGGGACAGGGCACGTCCGGCGGCGTGGGCGACTTCGAGAAGGGGTCGTCCAAGCTGCGCGCCCCGCAGGCCGGCGACCAAAAGTCGACCGGCTTCCAGGGCCAGCGCCTCGGCGTCGGGGCGAAGGGCGGGAACTACGGCTCCCAGTCCAACACCGGCGGCCAGTCAATCGGCCTGTCCAAGCGCCTTCCGGTGACCAGCCCGTGGGACATCCTCGTCAGCCGGGGAGCCGACGGCGTCGCACAGGTGCGGCACCGCCGCGGCGGCGTGGACATCGGGCAGATCAAGCGGCAGGAAGACGGCAGCTGGTCGGCCACCCCGTCCGGCGGCAGCCCGCTGCCCGGCAAGACGCACCAGCGGGCCGCGCTCATGGATCTGCTCGGAACCTGGAACCGCGCGTCGACCACGCCCGAGCGGTCCGCCGTCCCCTACGCGCAGCCGCCCGAGCAGACGCCGCTGATGCAGAAGTTCGGCGTCCCGGCGATCAGCGCCCTGGCCACCCCGACCGTGTCGGCCGGAGACGGCCCGCGGCTGACGGCCATGTCCAGCGACGACACCTCCGGGGCAGAGCCCACGGACGGGCTGACGCCGAAGGGCAAGGCGATCTACGCCAAGCTGCGGGGACGCGGCTTCCCGGCCGACCGCGCGCTGGCGTTCGCCAAGCGCGCGCAGAACATGAGCGCCGGGAAGTTCACCAAGGCCTCGTCGTGACCACGGCCGTCCTCACCCCGTTCACCGGCACGCAGGCCGTCGAGCTCGGCAACCGGGTGTGGCGCAAGCGCGTCCTGCCCGTCGGCGATGTCGACTACAAGGGCCGGACGCTGCACTTCACCCGGGACTACCTGGCCGGGCTGGCCAGGTCGTTCCAGGAGCGCGCCTATGACCAGGTGCCGTTCCAGCTGGCCGGGAGTGACAACAGCCACACCAACGATGTCGAGCGGTTCGGCGGCGAGATCACCGACTTCGAGGTGGCGGAAGACGGGCTGTATATCAAGCTCGCGGCCACCGAGCGCGGCGAGAAGGTCCTGAAGGAGAATCCGAACCTCGGAGTGTCCGCCCGGATCGTGGAGGACTACGCGCGCAGCGACGGCAAGTTCTTCACCGCCGCCGTCCAGCACGTGCTCGGCACGCTCGATCCGCGTATCCCCGGGCTCGGCGGATGGGAGGCCGTAGAGGCGTCCAACGACGCCGAGGCGGTCCTGGACCTTTCAACATTCAGTTTCACGGGCGAGGAGATGACCGTGTCTGGCGACCAGTTCACTGCCGAGGAGCGCGGTAAGCTCTCGAAGCTGCTGCAGATCCCCGAAGACAAGATCGACGCGCTCACGGCGCTCGCCGACGCGGACCTCAGTCTGCTGGCCGGCGACGGCGCCGACGCGGAGCTGACCGACGAGGAGCTCGCGCAGCTCATCGCCGAGATGCCCGACGAGGAGCTGGCCGCCCTGCAGGCCGAGTTCGAGGGGCAGGTGGCCGCCGCGGCTCCTGGCCTGTCGAACCAGGCCGCGATGGCGATTGAGATGGCCAACGTCCGCGCCGACGAGAACGCCCGGCAGCTCTCGGTGATCACCTCCGAGCTGGACACCCAGCGGTACGAGGCCGAGCGGGCGCGGCTCGTGCGCGACTCCGGCGTGCCGCCGTTCCTCGTGGAGCTGGCCCGGCCGCTGCTGGAAGGCACCGGCCACACCGTCGACCTGGCGAACGGCAAGGCGGTCGACGCCGGGCAGATCATGCGCAAGGTTCTGACCGAGTACGCCAAGGCCGCCAAGATGATGGACCTGTCGGTCGAGCTGGGCTCGGCGATGGACGAGCCCGAGCAGACCGGCGCCGCCGCCCAGGAGCGCGACGAGGTCGTCTCCCGGGCCCGCATGCAGATGTTCGGGATCGGGTGACCCGGTGGCACGCTACGTGGTGACCGTCCCGGTGACCGTCGCCGGGTCCGGGTACAACTCGCCGCCCCGGGTGGTCCACAAGAGCGAGGTGCTGGAGCTGAGCGCGGCCGAGGTCACCGCGATCGGCGCGGGCAACCTCCGTGCGGTGGCCGCGACGACCACGCACGAAACGTCCGGCGAGGCATTCGCCGTGGCCAACGGATTCTGAGGGGGCGGGAACTGTGGCTAGCGGCGATATCTGGGCGGAGTACACCGTCACCGTGGCGTCGAAAACGGACGAGGTGTCCACGTTCTCGTCAGGCGCATGGCAGAACGACCAACGCACACAGGTTCTGGACGGCGCGGCAGAGTCGGGTCCGGCAGGATCCATCCGAACGACCACGATCGTGTCAGTCGATGAGATCGGTTACGAGGTCTTCATCCTGGACCCGTCCAAGTCGTACACGTTGACGATCACTGAGAACTGAGGAGGAGGAGCCGATGTCTGCGGTTCTCCCGCACTACAAGCAAGGGCCGATGAACAAGCAGGTGTCCACGCTTGTCATCGGCGGAATGATCGTCGGCCCGACGACTCCAGGCTCATCCACCGACCTGACCGTGGCACCGACGTCCACGGGCACCAACGCCCCGTACTACCTGGGTGTGGCGGGCAAGGACGCCAACACCATCGCGGTGCAGACCGGCGCGGCCAACGCATACGGCCAGCCCGCGATCGACATCTCCGTCCTGGACGACTACACGTCCGTCTACTACGGCATGGTCGATATCTGGGTCTGGTACAACGGCATCGTGCCGGAGGGCATGGCCCTGATCATCAGCACCACCACACCGGGTACCGTGGTCACGGGCAGCGCCGTCACCGATCCGAAGCTGATCGTCGGCAAGTGCACGCATCCCGGCGGCGTCACGTCCGGCATGCTGGTCGCCAACACGCTGATCGGCGGCGGCACGTACTTCCTCGGCCGCGCCCGGATCTTCTAGAGAGGAGTGACCGATGCCTACTGGCGCTCGCGGGTACTCAGACTCACCGCGAATCACAGTCAACGAGCTGCTGAAGGACCCGCTGGTCATTCCTGCGCTCATCCTGGACATCACGCAGAACGAGTTCATCGTGGACTCGGTCCTGCGCAACGGCGGCGCCGCACCGAGCGGCGCGGTCCGCTACTCGGAGTCGACGCCGCTGTACGCGGACGACTACCCCGAGGTCCGGCCCGAGTTCGGTGAGGTCCCGGTCGTGCCGACCAGCATCGGCATCCCGCGAGTTGTGTTCACCCACGAGCGCGCGATGGCGATCATGGTCTCCGATGAGATGCGCCGCCGCCAGACCATCGACCCAGTGACCCGGCAGCTGCTGCAGGTCAAGAACACGATGGTCTACTCGTGGAACACCGCGTTCTACTCGGCCGTCGTGGCGAACGCCTCAATCCAGACCCTGGCCGTGTCCAACGCCTGGGCCAGCGCCTCGGCCACGATCCGCGCGGACATCGCGCAGGCCTGCTACCTGGTGGAGAACGCCAACATCGTAAGCCCGTCGGGCGTCACGCAGTGGCTGGGCTTCGAGGCCGACACGCTGATCATCAACCACGGCACGAAGAACACGCTGCTGCAGTCCAGCACGTTCGCCGCGCCGTACATCGGCGACATCGCGTCGGAGAACCTGCTGTACACCGGCGTCCTCCCGCAGAAGATCTTCAACCTGGACGTGCTGGTCTCCCGGCAGGTCCCGGCTGGCAACGCGATCGTCATGCAGCGCAACCGCGCCGGTTTCTACGCGGACGAGCTGCCGTTCCTGGCCGGTCCGCTCTACCGCGACGAGCCGCGCAAGACCTGGCGCTCGGACACCCAGCGGGCCAGCGCCATCGGCCTTGACCAGCCGTACGCCGTCGCTCTGCTGTCGGGGGTCTGACATGCCCCGCTGGCAGGCGCTGATGAACATCTCGCTGCCCCGCAAGGGTGACGTGGACAAGCAGACCGACCTGATCCCCCCGGGCGATACGTTCGAGGCGGACGAGGCCCGGGTGCAGAACCTGCTGAACCCGAAGTTCGGGCCGCCGCGGATCCGGCGCATCGAGGACCAGAAGCTGGAGATGCCGAACATCCTGCCGCGCATGGTCTCCAACCGGCAGTTCGGCCCTCCGGCCGGGGCCCGGCCGGACCCGGTCCAGTCCAGCGCCGTCCAGGTGCTGGAGAAGATCCCGGAGCTCACCGAACCGCAGCCGGACAGCGAGCAGAAGCCGGTGGAAGAGGCCGTCGACATCCCGCCAAGGCGCGTCCGCGCGCAGGCGGCGAAGGGGACAGGGTGAGGTGAGCCATGGCGTCGTCGGGAATCCCGAGCGAGCCGGTGGCCGCCGTGGTGACCTGTCCGCGGTGCGGCACCCCTGTGCGGCGCAGCATGGTCAACATCAACGGCACCGTCTCCCGGTGCGCCGGGTGCGAGTGGCAGTTCACACCCGGTCTGGTGTCCGTCGGATCCGCACCCGGCGTCCCCGCCAGCGGCACGTCGACCACCAACCTGGTCACCAACAGCACGGGCTCGATCGTCATCGTCACCCTCAGCGGGTTCACGCTGACCTTCGTCTACGTCAACGGCGTCCAGGTCGGCACCACCAACGCGGCGTACGCCGTGCCGGCAGGCGGCACCGTATCAGTCACCTACTCCGTGGCCGGCACCTGGACCTGGGTGCTGCCAGTCAGCAGCGGCTCTGTGGCGGCGGGCGCGGTCGCGCTCCCGGTCGCCGCAGGAGGCGCCTCGTTCATGGCCGGCGAGCAGCTGTACGTCAGCGACGCCGCGCTGTCGGAGATCGTGACTGTGGGAGCGGGCTCCACCGCGACCTCGATCGTCATCGCGGGGTCGGGATTCGCGAACGCCCACGGCAGCGCCAAGAGCTTCGGAGACCTGGTGCTCGTCCCCACGTACCCCAACGCGGGGGTCGGCGAAGCCGTCCCGGCGAAGGCCGGGTGGGGGTTCTGATGACGATCAACCGCTACCGGCTCACCTCGAAGGTCACGCTGCCCTCCGGAACGTTCCTTGCGGACGACAACAGCACCGGAACCGCATCGACCGCCGTCGGCGTCGGCGCTCCGGCCAACTTCGGCACCGGCAGCTTCGCCCAGGGATCGGGGAAATGGGGCAGCGGAGCAGGAGGAGCAGCCGGAGGCTCGACCACCTGGCTGCAGGGCATGGAGCTGCTGCTCGATCCGACCGGTCCGCTTTACACTGCGATCGGCGCGGGCAATCTGGTGCAGATCACCGCAGTCGACGACGTCGGACATTCCGGCCTGAGCAACTGAGAGGAGCGGACATGCCGACAGCGAACAAGGACGCGCAACCGGTCGAGGGTGAAGGTCAGAAGCCTGCGGCTTCGGACCCCCGCGACGCGCGGATCGCCGAGCTGGAGAAGCAGCTGGCCGAGATCAAAAGCCCCCGGGTCACCGTCACCGGCACCCCTGCGCGCCTGAAGGTGGAGGCGCCCCACTCGGAGATGCACTATGCCGGGCGGATCATCGGCACCGAGTTCACCGAAGTACCCGCGAGCATGGCCGCCTCGATCATGGAAGCAGCGGCCGACGCGGGCGTGACCCTCACCATGGATCAGGAGGGCTGACATGCCCGGCGCGCCTCTTGTCTACTCACCGCCGAACTACACCACCACCAACGTGGTGTACGGGGCCGGCATCCTATTCACCGCGGCCACCGGCACCGCGGTCCCGTCCGACCAGAACCTGGGCGTGGGCAGCGCGTGGACCGGCCTGGGCTGGGCGTACGTCGGCGCCACCGAGGCCGGGGTCACGGTCACGTTCAACCCGACAACGCAGAACATCATGATCGAGGAGCAGCCGACGCCGGTCGGCGTGGCCGTCAACACCGCCGACCTGCAGATCACCACCTCGCTGACGGAAGAGACCCTGGCCAACGTCAATCTCGCCTACGGCAACTGCGGCACGATCGCGGTCACCCCGGCGGGGGCTGGCCAGCCCGGCAAGTCGGTGCTGACGCTGTCCACCACCTTCAACAACGTGGCCATCGCGGTCGTCGGCAAGAACCTGTACGGGTACGCCCGGGTGGTCTACGTCCCGACCGTCGTCTCCGCCGGCCAGGTGCAGACCGCCTACCGGCGCGCGGCCCAGCAGCGGGTCTACCCACTGACCCTGTCGGCCATCTGCCCGTTCAACCAGATCACGTACACCGACCTGACGGCGGTTGCGACGTCGTAAGGAGCATGCGCGATGGGTGCCAACGTGCGGATGGTGAACACGGACACGGTGTTCACCTACGACGGTGCCAGCCAGCGGATCCAGGCGGGCACCCTGATCGACGTCCCTGCGGGCAGCGCGCTGGAGACGGCGATCGGGGTGGGCAACCTGACCAGCCTGTCCGTCTCTCAGGACACGATCGACGCCGGGGGCGACACGCCCCCGGACGACCCGGATGCGGGAGGAGGCACAACCTGATGTCGGTTCCCAGCCCGGCTTTCCCGTTGACCACCGTCAAGGTCCCCAACACGACCGGCCAGTACGTGTGGGTGGCGCTCACCGGCGGCACGTCGACCTTCATCTACATCTACGACCAGTCGGGGAACCAGACGCAGGTCGGCACCACGACGCCGCAGAACGTCCTGCTGCCGCCGGGGTACTCGATCTCGGTCACCTTCTCGGCCGCGCCGACCTGGGCGTGGACCAACCCGCAGAACGTGGCGGACTACCCGCCCGTCTACTCGCAGCCGAACCTGGTCACCGCGGCGGCCTCGCCGAACACCCTGATCCAGCAGCTGCCCGGCAACGTCTACGCCCCGAGCCGCAGCCTGGCGGGCGGCACCGGCTGCTGGGCGGGCACCGCCTCGGCGGCCGGTCTCTCCGCGGGAGTGAGCAACTGACGTGACCACCCTGTACGCATCGCTGGCAGACCTCCGGAACACCATGGACGGCACCGACTCCGGTACCGGCACCGCGGCGCAGCTGACCGACGCCCAGCTCACGCTGGCGCTGCAGGCCGCGTCCAACCGGGTCAGCATGTACGCGGGCAACGTCTTCGACTCCTCGTCGCCGCAGGCCGTACCGCCGGACATCTTCCATGACCTGACCCTCGACCTGGCTGCGTTCTGGGCGACCGTCACCTACATGAAGAACAAGGCGATCGAGCCGACCAACCCGGTGTTCCTGCGGTACAAGGACGCCCAGGCCATCCTCAACGACGTCCGCGACGGAAAGCTCCGGCTCGACGTCCAGATCCCCGGCAGCGTCGGCGAGGAGACCGGAGTAGTGATCAACAACATCCCGAACATCTTCAACGGCGACGACTCGAACACCACGATCAACCCGATGACGGGCGGCCTGCAGGCCGACGTGCCGTCGGACATGTGGCGCCCGGGGTACGCGGACATCGCCGAGCAGATGGGCGAGGGAAGCGCGTGGTACCAGGGATGACCGGGACGTTCGCCGAGCGGATCGCCGAGCTGCGAGACAGGACCGGCAGCCGGGAGGGCACGATCCGCGCCGTCGTCACCGTCGACCAGATCTACGCGCACTACCAGCACGAGCACCTGGAGTTCCACCACCCTCGCGGCGGCACGGCGAAGTTCCTCGAACGCCCGCTGATGGAGCACTACCGGGACTACCTGTCCGACTACGCGCGCACCGTGCTGGCCGACGGCGGCCAGGAGGCGATGAAGCGATCGGCCGAGCACCTGTCCGACCAGGTCGAGCTGACCTCGCCGCGCGAGTGGGGCGACCTGATGAAGTCCGGCCACCCGCAGGTGCAGCTCGGGCAGCGCACGGTCTACGACCGGCCGCCGAAGGTGCACCGGCTCACCAAGGGCGAGCTTCGGATCAAGAGCCGCGCCATCCTCCGGGCACGGCTGGCGGCAGGCCTCACGGTCTACTTCATGCGCAACGGCAAGGTCATGCGCATCCCCGGCAAGAACGAGCCGCACCCGAAGCGCGGCCGGCTGTGACCGCGCAGACGCAGGTCGTCATGGACTGGATCGCCTCCCTCGGCTGGGACACCCGGCAGGAGGCGGGCTACCCGCTGCTGCCGGGCCCGGAGATCGTGGACGAGCCGGACAAAGCCGTGTTCGTCACCGGCAGCGGCGGCCCGGGCTACACCACCGAGGAGCCGGCCACCGACGCGTGGGCCTTCCAGGCCAGGGTCCGCGGGCCGTCCGACGACCCGCTGGCACCCGAGGACGCGGCACGGCAGCTGGACGCGCTGATCCTCGGCGCGAGCTTCCCGGCCACCGTGGACGGAGTGAAGATCGTGCACGTGCACCGGCTGGCGGGGCGCCCTTCACCGCTTCCCCTCGACCCGGCGGACCGCCGCTTCGAGTACACCTGCAACTACGTGATGATCGCGGGAGTGTGAGACATGGCCACAGGACCACGGTCGTTGGTTCAGCCGATCCCCCTGAACCTGTACCCCAACATGCAGGCGTCCTCCGTCTTCCCGGTGTCGGGCAACGGCTTCGACACCGGGTCGCCGGGCGGCACGTTCACCGCCTGGACCGTGGCGTCCACGCTGGGCATCATGATCCCGAACAACGGCGAGGTCTTCCTCTGGTACGTGAACGGGGCCACGGCCGCCGTCCCCTACCAGGTGCTGATCGGCGACCTGATCGGGAACACCGGCCAGGTCGCCCCGGCCACCACGATCGCGGGGACAATCGCGGCGAGCAGCTCCGGCTGGCTGGGCCCGTGGTCGCCCGCCACGTACAATCAGCAGGCACCCATGAGCGTGACGTACACCGGAGCGACCAACACGCAGGCGCTGACCTCCGCCGCACAGGGCTGCGTCGTGATCGACTTCACCACCCCCACGATCACGTTCGCCGTACGGGCGTACACTCTGACCCCCGTCTCGCCGTAAGGAGCCGCGCATGCCGAAATTCGACGCAGGAGCCGTAGTCGAGCCGCTCGACTACGACTTCACCACGGTCCGCGGCTACACGCGCAAGTCGGCGAAGGGCACGATCACCGAGCCCAGCGACGAGAAGATCGCGGCCTTCATCGCCAGCCTGCGCGACATGATGCAGGAGGCCGGGTCGATCGTCGGGGACGGCGGCGACATCACCAACCCGGCGACCTTCCTCGGGCAGCTCGACTCCTACGACCCGGAGAAGCTGCTGGGGGTGTTCCGAGGCCTGGCGAGCGCCTACTCCACCCTGTGCTCGGGGAGTCCGTCGGTCGAGGAGATCATCGACCTGCCGCTGCGCGTCCGGGTCCGGTTCTTCGCCTGGCTGCAACAGGAGGTCGTCTCCCCGGAAGTCGGGCCCGGCGCTGGGACCGCGGCGGTGATTCCGCTCCGATCCGCAGCCGCCGGGTGATCCTCTGCACGGTACGGCGCTACCTGAACATCACCCCGGCCGAGTGGGATTCGCTGGGCTGGGACTACCAGCAGATGTACCTGGACCATCTCGACCAGGACGAGGAGATCCCGTTCCGCATCGAGACGTCGCAACCGAACGAACCCGCGGGCGCCGACGGTCCGGCGACCAGGGAGAATGTTGATATCGGCGCGTCGGTTCTGGACCTGAACGCCATGCGCGCCGATCTGGAGGAGGCACGTAGGAGACGGAGAGGCGGGCTGAGCTGATGTCGTTCGACGCCGGCAGCATCGAAGCCTCCATGACCGTCAAGCTCGACCAGTTCAACCGCGATATGGACCAGGCCGAGGCGCGGGTCAGCAAGTTCGAGTCGGAGAAGCACGAGGTCAAGATCTCCGCCGTCTTCGACACCGCCTCGATGACCCGCGCGCGCAAGCTGTTCGCCGACCTGGACCAGCAGATCTCCCGGGATGCGGCGCAGCGGCTGCGCACCAACCCGCAGGGGTCCGTGCTCGGCTCGCTGAACTCGCTGTTCTCCCCGCACCCGGTGACCGGCGCCCCGGCCGCCCAGCAGGCCGGGCAGCAGGGCCTGCTCGGCAAGATGTTCAGCTCCCCGGGCGGCGCGGGCGGCGGCAGCACGGGCGGCACGAACAGCAGCAACAACGGCGGCATATTCGGCAGCAACAGCTTCCTGTCCGGGCTGATCGGCCGGATCACGGGCGGCGGGTCGTCGTCCGACAAAGCGGCCCAGGACGCCGCCGCGGCGCAGACGGCAGCCGCCAAATCCATGGCGGACGACTCCAAGAGGCAGACCGGCCTGCTGCAGAAGGCCCTGGCAGGCGACCGGTCCGCCGGCGGCTTCGGCAACGGCATAGCCGGCGGCATCGGGCCGGGAATCCTCGGCATGGGGATGAAGGCCACCGGCGCCATCGGCATCGGCGGATCCCTGCTGGGAGCCCTGCCCGCCGCGCTGACGGGCCTCGGCGCGCTCGGCATCGGCGGCGTGGGCATCGGCGCCAGTGCGGCGCTGTTCAAGGGGATCCAGTCCCAGATCACCCCGGTCAGCCAGCAGGCCGCCCAGATCTCGCAGCAGCAGGCCGCCGGGCTCGGCAACACCGCCGCCGGCGCGCAGCAGATCGCCCAGGAGCAGCAGGCGCTCGCCCAGTCCACGGCCGCGCTGGGCCCGGCCATGGGCTCGATCTACAAATCCGAGCAGCAGATCTCGAACACCTGGTCGACCTTCACCAACAACTTCGCACCGCTGTTCGCCGGGGCCATGTCCTCGGTGGCCTCGGTGTTCCAGAAGCTGCAGCCCGCGCTCCAGGGCTTCTTCGGCAACGCGACAAAGCTTATACAGCCGTTTATACAAGGACTCGGCGACGTGGCGGCCCAGGTGCTGCCGCTGCTCGGCCAGGCGTTCGCGGCCGTGGCCCCGCTGATGCGCCCCATGCTCGACGGGATCGGCGCCCTGTTCACCGGACTGCTGCCCGGCTTGACCACCGCGCTGAAGGGCGCGCAGCCGGCGGTGAACGCCCTGTTCGGCGGGCTGGGCATCATCGGCAAGGGGCTGGGCCAGATGTTCACTGCCTTCGCTCCGGCGATCAAGGCCAGCAGTGTTGTGCTGAATTCACTCCTGTCGCTCATCTCCGCCCTGCTGCCCACCATCGGCACCCTGGCGTCCGTCTTCGCCACGGCCCTGGCCCCCGCGTTCACCGCCTTCGCCGGAACGATCAAGTCCCTGCTGCCCTTCCTGACCGTCGTCGGCCAGGTGCTGGGCTCCCTGGCGTCGGCCGTCCTCGGCGACCTCGTGTCCGCGTTCACCGCCCTGGCCACGCTGCTGACCGACATCGCGCCCAGCCTGAAGATCGTCGCGTCCGTGCTGGGGCAGGTGTTCACCACGCTGGAGAACTCCGGCGTGTTCGCCGACCTCGGCAACGTACTCGAAGCCGTGGTCACGCCGCTGTCCAAGCTGATCAACCTGCTGGTGGCGCAGCTCGCCCCGCTGCTGCCCGTGATCATCACCATCGTCTCCCAGTTCGCGAACATCCTGGTCAACCTGCTGGCGGCCGGGCTGACCTCCGTCCTGGAGGGGATCACCTGGCTACTGACCAAGATGCCCTGGCTCGTGCCGCTGCTCGCCTCCATCACGATCGGGGTCTGGGCGTTCAACGCGGCCCTGGCGGCCAACCCCATCGGGCTGGTCGTGATCGCGGTCGTCGGGCTGATCGGCGCGATAACCCTGCTGGTCACGCACTGGACGCAGGTCTGGGGCGACATCAAGCACTGGGCGGAGGACGCCTGGAATTTCATCTACAACGGCTTCGGCAAGTACCTGCTGCCGCTGCTCGGCCCGGTCGGCCTGATCGCCCTCGGCGCGCTGGAGCTGTACCAGCACTGGAACACCGTGTGGGGCGCGATCAAGCAGGTCGGCCTCGACTTCTACCAGTGGATCTGGTCCGACTTCGGCGCCAAGATCGCCAACTTCCTCACGAACACCCTGCCCAACGCGTTCACCAGCGCGGTAAACGCGATCAGCAGCACCTGGGGCTCGATAGAGGGCATCTTCAAGACCCCCGTGAACTTCCTGATCAACACCGTGTACATGGGCGGGATCCGCCGGTTCTGGGACGACGTGATGGGCGCGATCGGGCTCAGCAGCCTGAACCTGCCGGTGGTGAACGGCCTGGCGGCGGGCGGCGTGATCACGTCCGGGACCGGGCCGACGTCCGACGACGTGCTGATCCGCGCCAGCCGCGGCGAGACCGTCGTGTCGGCCGCCCACTCGGCCGTGCTCGCCCCGGTGTTCGCGGCCGTCGGCGTGCCGGGGTACGCGGGCGGCGGGGTCGTCGGCGTGCCGAGCATCGTCGGGCAGATCCTCTCGTCGGCGGTGTCGTCCGGCGTGAAGGATCTGGGCAACGAGCTGCTCAAGCTGATCGGCGTTCCCGCGGGAACGGGCGGCGACCTGGCGAAGATGCTGGTCGGCATCCCCACGACGATCATCAGCAAGGCCGCTAACTGGGCTCTGAGCGCCATCGGCCTCGGCGGAGGCGGAGGCGGGGGCACCGCCGGGAGCCCGTCCGGCGGCGCCCCGGCGGCGAACGCTCTGCTGGCGCGGCAGCTGGCCGCGGCCGGCCTGGCGCCGTCGTGGGCGTCCGGGGCTGACTGGATCAGCTGGAACAACATCGCGATGGCCGAGTCCGGCTGGAACAACTTCGCGAGGAACCCGAGCAGCGGCGCGTACGGCATCCCGCAGGCGCTGCCGTACACCAAGATGCCGAAGCTGGCCTGGCCCGCGTCGGCGGGCGGCAGCTCCGACCCGTCCACGCAGATCGCCTGGATGATCAACTACATCCAGAGCGTGTACGGCACCCCGGAGACGGCGTGGGGCCACGAGCAGGCATTCCACTGGTACGGCGGCGGACTGGACGCGATCTTCAACCACCCGACCGTCATCGGCGTCGGCGAGCGCGGGCCCGAGGCGGTCAGCGTCACGCCGCTGGCGTCCTACGGGGCGAAGGGCGGCGGATCGGCCGGACTGCTCCAGCAGCTCATAGCGGCCATCAACAACGAGCGCCCGATGATCGGCACGTACCAGACGGCGTTCTACGGCACCGGCGACACCACCTACGCCCTGCGCGAGCTCACCAGCACGCTGCGCCTGTCACAACTGCAATCGGTGGTGGGTGGACCGTGACGGATCCGATCCTCAGCTCGGGCCAGTACTCCATCGACGGCCTGGTGTTCGGAGCAGGCCAGACCCTGTCGATCGCCAAGACGGTGGTCAGCCCCGGCAGCGCGGTCGCGCAGGACGTCCAGCTGGTGAACAACGACGGACGGCGGTTCGGCTTCGACGTGCTGCCCGGCATGGCGATCTCCTTCACCGGACAGGCTTTCCTCCAGGGCGACACCGGACTGGCCGAGCTGAACGCGTTCGACGCCTTCGCCGCGGCCTGGGAGAAGAAGTCGGTCCGGTGGAACCCCGGCGCGATCAGCACCCTGAGGATGCTCTACCGGGGCAGCTCCGTCACCCGGCGCGTCTACGGCCGGGGCCGCAACTGCGCACCCGTCCTCGGCCTGGTGACGCAGGGGTACCTGCCGTTCACCGCCGACTTCGACTGCGCCGACAACGTGTTCTACGGGGACGTGCTGAACTCCTTCACCCTGGGCACCGCCTACGCGTTCTCCGGCGGCGGCGTGGCGCCTCCGCTCACCCCGCCGGTGGCCCTGGCCGCGGTGCAGACGGCGAACAACATGGTGCCCGCGGCCGACTCCGACTTCGAGCTCCCGTGGACGGGCAACTGGACGCCGCAGACGCTGATCTCCTCCCTCGGGCAGTCGACCGACTGGTCCAACATCGGCACGCACTCGATGAAGGCCGTGATCACCGGTTCGGGCACCGCGGTCGTCAACTACGCGAACCTGTCCGTGATCGCAGGGCTGTCCTACGACGCCAGCCTGGTCGCCAAGGTCAGTTCGGGCAGCGGGACGGCGACGCTGTCCGGGCAGTGGCTCAACAGCTCGCTGACGCCCATCGGGTCCCCGGTCACCTTCGGAACCGTGACGGCCACGACCACCGCGGCCCCGATCACCGGCCTGCAGGCCGCCCCGGTCGGCGCGGCGTGGCTCGCCCTGTCCGTCAGCTACGCGGCGTCGGGCTCCGTCAGCTTCTACGCGGACACGGTCGTGGTCACGCAGGGCGTCTACTACGGCAACGCGATCCTGAACTCCGGCAGCACCGACACCTGGCCCGTGATCACGATCACAGGGCCGTGCACCAACCCGTCGATCGTCTACCAGGGGAGATCGGTCTCGCTGATGCTGCAGACCGCCCTGGCCGCGAACCAGACAGCCGTGATCTCCACTGTCCCGTGGAACCGGTATGTTGGCATCACCAACTCGATCGGAGCCGATCCGTACGGATCCACGCCGGTCGCCGCGTCGCTGTCCGGGATCGTGCGCGGAAACCCGCTGGACCAGATGATGGTGCCGGGAGGGGCCCTTGTGCCGGTCACCTACTCGTCCCAGGATCTGACCGGGACCTCGCGGTGCACGGTGTCCTGGCGCAACGCTTTCAAGACGATCGGAGGCTCGGTGCCGTGACCTGGGTTCAAGGACTGTGGGCGGTCGACGGGAACACCCTCGACGCGTCTCTGTGGCGCCAGGAACTGTACGCCGGCACACTCAAAAGGTCCGGGATCATGGCGCCGACGGACCTCAAGGTCACGGCGTTCAGCACTCCCGGCGCGGGAGTCAACGTGGCCGGGGGGTCCTGCGTCATCGCCGGGCAGGAGCTGTCCGGCGGACAGCAGGGCAGCTACTACGGCTTCAACAACGGCACCGACACGGTGGCCGTGTCGGCCACCGGCGGATCCGCCCGCTCCGACCTGATCATCGCCAGGGTAGAGGACCCGACGTTCTCCGGGTCCCCCTGGTCGTGGAACCCGGCGACGCAGAACCTGATCTACTCGCGCGACCTGTCGGGCGTGGCCGGCGGCACGACGACCGTGCCCGCCGGGACGACCGGCATCCCGCTCGCCCGGATCGACATCCCGTCCAGCACGACGAACATCACCAACGCGATGATCACCGACCTGCGGGCGCTGGCCAACCCGGCCCGCGAGACGGACCTGTACGTCCTGACCCCGACGTCGACCGACACGATGAACGCCAGCACGGACAGCAAGACGACGATGCGCAACTGGGGCCCGGCGTTCCCCTCCGTCTACATCCCGACGTGGGCCGTGACGATGCGCGTCATGTTCACCGTCGCGGCGAGCGCTGTCGGCGGCAGCAGCTACGGATGCGCCATCGTGATGCAGATCAAGGTCGGGTCGTCGATCACGTCGCAGGTCGGAGGGATGGGCGACCCGGGAGTGGGCGCTATCCTCGCCGGGTTCCAGTCTGTCGGCATGCTCGGCGACAACATCAACGTCTCCTCGCTGCAGGGGCAGACCGTGACGGTCCAGCCGCAGGCGCGAATCGCCAACACCGTGAACGTCCAGGGGACGATATCGATCAACTCGTCCTCCACGGAGACCCTGATGTGCCACTTCCTGGAGGCACCGCAGTAGATGGCGGAGCACTGGCAGTACATCGCGCAGCGCATCCTGGACGGCACCTGGCTGGACCGGGTAGGCGCGCAGATGTCGGCCGTCACGATGACCTGGGACCTGGCCACCGACCAGTTCCAGGGGACGATCAGCCCGCAGGACAAGGAGCGCATCGCCAGCGACGGGCTGCCGCTTTTCGACGAGTGGTCGACCGCGATCTACGCCGTCGAATCAGGGGTCATCCGCTGGGGCGGCCTGCTGGTCGACTCCGACTTCACTGGGTCCTCGTGGGTGCTCAACGCCGTCGGCTTCCGCGGGTATCCGAACGGCAACGTGTACAACGGGGCCGTCTACACGCAGAACGCCGTCGACCCACTGTCCGTGGCCCGATACATCTGGTCGTACCTGCAGTCGCAGCCGAACGGGAACCTCGGGCTCACCGTCGACTCCACGACGAGCTCGGCCCGGATCGGCACGGCCAGCTTCGTCGTATCGACCGGAAGCGAGACGCTGGCCCAGATCGCGGCGCTGACCAACCTAACCCTGGCGCAGCTCCAGGCGCTGAACACGGCGGCCAACCGGCACGCCAACGGATTCGCGTACCAGACGCTGCCCGCCACGGGCAACGTACCCAACGGGGTGCAGGTCATCACCGCGCTGGCTCCGTACGTCCTGGCCTGGTACAACGCCACCGACTGCGGGCAGGAGCTGACCAACCTCGCGCAGACCGCGCCGTTCGACATGTCCGAGTCGCACGCGTGGACGGACTCGACGCAGAACGCCGTATCCCACCGGCTGATCCTCGGCTACCCGCGGATCGGCAACCGGGAGCAGGAGCTCCGGTTCGTCGAGGGCGAGAACATCACCGCGCTGGTCGACGTGTCCCGTAACGGAGCCTCGTACGCCAACGAGATCCTGGGGGTCGGCGCGGGCACCGGTTCGGCCGCGATCCGGGCCGCCGTCGGGTCCCCGGACGCCAACCGGCTGCGCAGGTGCGGATCGGTCGTCAACCAGGCGATCACCGGCACGAACCAGTTGTCGGTGATCGCCCAGAAGGCGCTGACATCGCTGCAGGCCCCGCTAGGCGGGCAGATCGCCAGCTGCACCTGGCAGAACCACCCGAACGCGCCGCTCGGGAGCTTCATGCAGGGCGACGACATCCTGATCACGGTGATGAACGGCTGGCTGGCCGGCCAGTCCATCTGGCACAGGATCAAGTCGTTCACCTACGACCCGGCGACCAGGACGGGCACGCTCACCCTGGCCCGCAGCGACTCCTTCACCTACCAGCCGTCCGCCACTACGGTGACATCATGATCGACCCCGTGCTGGCCAGAGCGCTCACCGCGCTCAACGACGAGATGCGCAAACTGCAGGGGCAGGTCAAGAATCTGCAGCAGGCGCAGACCCAGAGCCAGCTGGGGCACTCCAGCATCGACGACGGGTTCCTGACAGTCGTCAGCGGCGGCACGGTGCGCCAGATCATCGGGGTGCAGCCCGACGGCACCGTCACCTCCGTGGACCAGAACGCGCCGGCCCCGCCGAGCCCCTCGACGCCGACCGTGACCCCGGCGCCGGCCGGGCTGACGGTCGCCTGGGACGGCACGTTCCCCGGCGCGGCGCAGCCGCTGGACTTCGCCAACGTCGAGGTGCACGTCTCCACCACCCCGGGCTTCACCCCCAGCATCGCCACGCTGCGCGGGGCCCTGCTGAAGGCCGGGCAGACCACCGTGACGCCGCTGTCCTCCGGCACCACCTACTACGTCGGCCTGGTGGCGGCCAACACGTCCGGCGTCGAGAGCGCGGTCAGCGCCGAGGTGTCCGGCGTGCCGTCGGCCGTCCTGTTCTCGCCGGTCACCGCCAGCGAGATCGGGTACATCGGCGTCCTGAACGCCAATCCCTACTTCACCGGCGGGGACATCACCGGCTGGATCGCCGGCGGCGGAACGCCGGGCACGGTCAGCGTCGTCAACACGCAGCCGGCCGGGTCCCCCTACGCCTACGCACTGCAGATGGTCTCGAACGTCACGGGCGGCGGCGACGCCTACGAGCCCGGCCCCCCGGCGTTCCCCGCGATACCCAGCACGCAGTACATGGTCACCGGACTGTTCTACACGCCGGGGACCTCGGTGAACCTGGGGCTGTCGTTCCTGCTCAACGGCGTGTGGGTGTCCGATGTGCACAACACGGTCACTGTCACGCCGAACACCTGGACGCAGGTCACCACGGTCGTCACCGCGCCGTCGTCCGGGATCAACGGCGCCGGCCCGATGTTCTCCACACCCGGCCAGTCCAGCCAGTACACCATGTACGGCCAGGCGATCACAGCGCTGCCCCAGGTTCCGGGCGGCCTGATCCAGGCGGGCACGATCACAGCCACGCAGCTGGCGGCGGCCTCGGTCACAGCGGGCGCCATCGCGGCCGGGACGATCGTCGCCGGAATCGTCAACGGAACCACGGTCGAGGCGGCCACCCTCCTGGTCGACAGCACGGGCCCGGGCACGGGCGAGTTCATCTACAACGGCACGGGCGCCCTCGGCAACCTGATCGGATCGTGGTCGGCCGTCGCGGGCACCGACGCGCACGGAAACCCGTATCCCATCGGGCTGAGCGCGAACCAGGGCATGCTGACGGGCGTCGGGCTGAGCAACGCGGAGATCGCCTCCAGCCAGCTCGACGCCTGCACCATCAACAACGCCGTGATCAACGCCCCCAGCAGCTCGGGCGGCACGGCCCTGGAGCTGGCCGTCACCTTCGACACGACCGGCGGCAACCTGCTGATCTACACGTCGACCACGACGACCACGACGATCACAACCGCCGGGGAGGGGACGTGGACGGCCCCGGCTGGGTCATCCGGATCAGCGAAGATCGAATGCTGGGGCGCGGGAGGCGGCGCGGGAAACTTCGCGGGCAGCGCCGGAGGCGGCGGCGGCGGCGGCGGCGAATACGCCTGCGAGCCCAACTACCAGATCACGGCGGGGCAGACCTACACGTACAACGTGGGCGCCGGGGGCGACGGGACCACCAACGGCGGGGGCGGCAACGGGAACGACACGTGGTTCGACGCCATGAACGTGTTCGCCAACGGCGGCACCGGAGGCGGAACGGATCCGAACCACATCGGCGGCTACTGGGCCAGAGGGATCGGCGGCACCGGATCCACCAACACCGTCCACCACAACGGCGCCCAGGGAGGCAACGGCTACCAGTCGGCCAACGCGGGCGGCGGCGGAGGAGGCAGCAGCGCGGGCCCTGCGGCGGCGGGGAACAACGGGCTGGACGGCAACAGCTCGGGCGTCGGCGGCACCGGAGGCAGCGCGCCCACGGGCGGAGGCGCAGGCGGACACGGCGGGAACTCCAACGTATCGGGATCAGCGGCCAGCGCCCCCGGCGGCGGCGGCGGCGGGGCGGGGAACAACGGCGGATCGAGCAGCAGGATCGACACGTTCGACCCCACGGGCACCTACTCCTACTACGGATCCGACAACACCCAGGGATTCGCGCTGAATCTGAGCAACGCCAACGGGAACATGCAGCAGGGCTGCCCTAACAACCCTGCCATAGGAACGTTCTTCAGCTTCGCGCACTACAACTACACGGCCATCCAGGCCGCGCTGAGCGGCAGGACGATCGACTCGGTGAGCCTCACCGTGGACTGCCTGCACTCCTGGTGGAACTCGGGGATGACCGCCTATCTGGATTACACGAATATCGACACCTTCCCGTCGAATATCACATTCCCCAGCTCGACGCATATCGGCAGCTTCGCTATAGGGCAGACGCAGACGGAGGCGTTCTCCCTCCCGACCAGCGTCGGAACGGCGTTCCAGAGCGGCGCGGCCCACACCCTGATGTTCAGCGCGCCCAGCCAGAACCCCAGCTACTACGGGTACTTCCAGGGAGGCAGCGCGGGGCCGCCCGCGCCCCGGCTGGTCATCGTCAGCCACTCGGGATCGAGCACGGTGACGTCGGCGGCCGGCGGCAACGGGCAGATGAAGATCACATACATCAGCGGATCGGCCCTGGCGGCGTCGTTCTCCTCGACGGCGTTCACCGACGCCGGGGGGAACTCGATCCCGATCGGCATCATGACGAACCCGATGTACGCCATCCAGCCGGGGTCCAGCCCGGCCGTGGAGGAAACCTGGCACGCGGTCACCCCGGCGTCCGGGTGGACCCTGTCCGGGATGCTCCCGGGGCTGTCCTACCGCCTCCTGCCGGACGGGAACGCGCAACTGGAAGGCAACATCAAGTACTCGGGCACCCCGCTGTCCGGCTGGACGATGACCACGCTGCCGTCGGCGTACTGGCCGAACAACCAGAGGTACTACCTCACGCCGACCGGAACCAAGATCTTCCTGATCACGATCAACACCAACGGCACGGTCACCATCTCGGACTGGGCCGGCAACGCGGTCAGCTCCCTGACCAACCCGAGCATCTACATCTCGTACGTATATCCGCTCAACCTATGATCAGGAGCGGTCGCTGTCACGACGCGGCTGCAGAGAGCACAATGACCGTTAAGGACACGAGGAGGCACCGATGGCGATCGACCGAGGCCGGGCAGGCGATGCGATGGGCATCGGCGCTGCGCTGACGGACGGCGGCCGGGAGACCGGCAGCATCAAGATCCTGAAGTGGGACGACGACCAGAGCCACTGGGTGACCAGGAAGATCTTCGGGCACATGGGCGCGGTCGTGCTTGAGGACGTGCCGGGGCTGCAGCTGCCCGAGGGCGTGTTCCGGAAGTTCGGCGTCGAGCCGTCCGAGGTGTACGAGAAGGCCGACTGCAACCTGATCACCAAGGCGGGCTGGGACCACTGCCTGCTGGCAGCCAACTGGAACGGCGGCACGCACACCACGCAGTTCTCCGCCACCGTCGGCCGGATCGGCATCGGCACCGGCTCGACGACCCCGACCTACGCCGACACCGCGCTGACCTCGATCACATCGCTGACCGGCACCGGCAACTGGGTGCTGTGCGGCGCCGCGCCGACGATCTCCGACGCCAGCTCCCCGGCCACCGTCGCCTTCACCTCAAGCTTCACGTCCGCCTACGGGACCGGCGCGGCCTGGGCCGAGTTCGCCGTGGACTCGGGCACCGCGACCGCCGGCTCCAACACCGTGTCCGCGACCGCCGACATGGTCAACCACGGACTGGCCACGCCCGGCACCAAGGGCGCGAGCACGACGTGGACCGTCACCGTCACCCTGAGCTTCACGTAGAGAAGGAGAGCTCCATGGCTGTCGGATTCCCGGCCGGGACCACCACGCAGTCCGTCGTCAGTGGCGCCCAGGGCAAGCTGGCCACGCTGCGGGACGCGCTGCGGGACTGCGACAACTTCTACCAGTGGCTCAAGGCGTACTCGGCCGCCGATCTGGAGGCGGCCCCGGTCAACCTGGACGCCGCGTCGGCGCAGGCCATCCTCAACGCGTTCGCGGACGCCGACGCGCTGTACCAGCTCTACGCCACGGGAGCGCTGGTGAGCCCGCCGTCCGGGTACACCACCCCCGGCACGTATGCGTTCGGGGCGAGCCAGCGCGTCGTCATCGGACCGATGAACTAGGGAGGTCGGCATGTCCTTCCTGACCGGCACGAACTGCGAACTGATATACGTCAACAACTCGGCTGGCACGGCGAAGAACACCTTCACGTCTGAGGCCCTGATCAACGACACGGCCGGTATGGGCCCACAGCCGTGTCTGCCGCAGGGATTCTTCTACGGAAGCTCCCGCAAGAGCCTGAAGATCGTGGCGCGGGCCGCCGTCGGCGCCACGACCACAGCGCCCACCTGGACGCTGGTCTTCAGGGCAGGAGGCAACGCTGCGATCACGGGACCGATCATCGGCCAGTCGAGCGCGGTCACCGGACTGGCCAGCACGACGATCCTTCTGAAGGCTGAGCTGGACATCGTGGTCGGCGACTCGGCCGGCTACACGATCGGCACGGGCGCGACGACGGTGCGGGGCACGGGCGACATCATCTGCCCGCGGGGCAGCAGCAACCAGCTCGGCGAGGTCTGGGGCGGTAACGCTTCGCCGGGCACAGTGACGACGTTCGATCCCTCGGTGACCAACTACATCAACGTGTCGGCGATCTGCGGCACCTCGAACGCCTCCAATCAGATCCAGCTCGTCCAGCTCCTCATCTACGGGCTCAACTAAGGACCCGATGCGGGGGAGGTGACCGGCCTTGGCCATCACGCGCGGTGCGTTCTCCGCCCTGGCCAGCGTCGGGTCCGCCACCACCCTGAGCGTCGTCTGGTCGGGCACGCAGCCCACCGCCGGTTCGAAGATCATCGTATGCGTTCAGCAGTCGTTCATCTCCTCCGCCAACATGACGGCGGTGGACAACGGCACGACGCCGACGACGTTCACCATGGACGTCTCCACGATCTCCGGCCACGGCATGGCCATCATGCGGGCCGACAACATCACGCTGCCTGTCAGCGGCAACTACACGGTCACGCTGACCACGACGCAGCCGGCGGGCACGATCGGGGCCGGGGGGATCGAGTACCACGGAGCCGCCGCAGGGCCGCCGCTGGCAACCAACACGGGCACCGCCACGGGCACGGCGGTATCCTGCGGCGCCGTCACCGGCTCCGGACCGGCGGGTTCGTCGCTGTACATCGGCGGGTTCAGCGACGGGTCGAGCGTCAACCCCGAGACGATCACGCTGAACTGGGCGGACGGCACCCAGCAGTTCGTGCAGACCAACGGGGCGTCGCTCTGGCCGTGGGCCATGGCGGACTCGATCATAGGCATCGGCTCGGAGAACCCCTCCTGGACCCTGGGCGACTCGATCATCTGGGGCGGCGCATCCGCCGTCTACCTGGCTGCTGGGATCTCAATACCCGCGATGCCGCCGCGCTCCAAGATCCGTAGAACAGGCCCGTCGGCACTGCGCCGTCCCCCAGTGAATCTCCCGTTCATCCCCGTGATCCCGATACCCCTGGCAGACGCGGGCACCGCCGCCGACGCGCTTGCGGTCGCGATCTCACTGTCCGACTCAGGCGCCGCCGCCGACGCGGTGACCGTCGCGACCGCCTTCACTGACTCCGGCACGGGTGCAGACTCCCTAGCTCCCGCGATCGCCGTCGCCGACTCCGGAGCCGGCGCCGATGTCGTCTCGATCGCCACCGCCGACACCGACGCCGGCACGGGCTCGGACACGCTGATCATCACGGTCCCTCTGGCGGACAGCGGAGCAGGGTCCGACACACTCGCGGTGACCGCCGCGGTCCCGTTGCCGGACACGGGCGCGGGCTCCGACACGCTGGTTATCGCGGTATCCACCGCCGACGCGGGTGCGGGCTCCGATCTGCTCGCGGTATCCCCGGCCCTGCCAGACTCGGGCGCCGCGTCGGACGCGCTTGTGATCGCGGTGTTCTTGGCGGACAACGGCGCGGGCTCGGACACCGTCGTGATCGGCGTGGCGCTGTCCGACGCCGGAACGGGTGCCGACGCGCTGGCCGTCGCCGTCACCATCGCACTGCCCGACTCCGGCGCTGGATCCGACGCGCTCGCCACCACCGCCCGGCTTGTCGATGCCGGAGCCGGGTCCGACACGCTCGTATCAGCCCTGGCGCTGGCGGACAGCGGAGCAGGGTCCGACACCGTCTCGCCCGCCGTCACGATGCCCGACGCCGGCACGGGCTCGGACACGCTGATCATCACGGCCGTCCTCGCCGACGCGGGCGCGGGCTCCGACATCATCACGGTCACCGCGACGGTGCCGCTGGCCGATTCGGGCGCCGAAGCGGAGACGCTGACCGTCGCCGTCGCGTTCACCGATCCGGGAACCGGCTCCGACGCCCTCGCGATCTCGACCGCCGTCGCGCTGTCCGACGCGGGCGCCGGATCCGACGCCGTCGCGGTGGCCCTGGCGCTGCTCGACACGGCCGTCGGAGCCGATTCGCCGGCCATCGCGATCGCCGTCTCCGACCCGGGCTTTGGCGCCGACGCCCTCGCTACCGCGGCCCTGCTGTCCGACGCGGGCGCCGCGTCGGACGCGTTCGCGGTCACCGTCCGGATATCCGACTCCGGCGCCGGGTCGGACACGCTCGTGCTCGCGACCGCGCTGGTCGACAGCGGCGCCGGGTCCGACTCCGTCTCTCCGGCGGTCTCCTTCGCAGACCCGGGCACCGGCGCCGACGCGCTGGCCCCGGCGTTCTCCCTGATTGACACCGGCTCGGCCGCAGACGTGCTCGTACTCGCGTTCGGAGTCGCGGACGCAGGCGCAGGGTCGGACACATCCATGGTCGTGGTCCTGCTTCCCGATACGGCCACCGCCGCCGACACGGTGGCCCTGGCGACCGGGCTGTCCGACGCGGGCTCGGGCGCGAGCACACTCGTCCCGGCGGTCGCGTTCGCGGATGCCGCCTCCGGTTCCGACGTCCTGCTCATCCCCGCGGCCACGGTGCTCCTCGGCGACGGCGGCACCGCCGCCGACACCGTCGTGGCCGCATTCCGAGTCGCCGACGCGGGCGCGGGCGCCGACACGCTGTACCTCCCGGCGCCGGGCAACACGGGTATGGCGGCGTGGCGGGCCGGGGCGCTGCCGCGCAAGTGGAGGGCGGAACCATCGCGACCGCGGTGGTCCGCCGAGGCGGTTGCCGGCAGATGGACAATAAAGGCGACCCGACGGTGGGCCGCCGAGCCCGCCGGTCTGAGATGGAAGGCGGTGCTGATGGCCGGATTCACGCCCATCGCTTCGATCAGCCTGCAGGAGATCAACGTCCTGTGGACGTCCGACCTGGCGGGCACGGTGGTCGACCCGACGGCCGCTCCGCTCGTCGTCCAGATGGCGTTCCCGGTCTCCAGCGGCAACGTGCTCGCCCCGGCCCAGCCGGTCACCTGGTACACGGCCAGCTGGCTGACCGGGACCACCATCAAGGGCTGGGTCGCGCAGTGCCTGGTCGGCCCCGGCGGGATGCTGACCCTGGCGGCCGGTCAGAGCTACGACGTGTGGTCTCAGATCCAGGGGACACCAGAGATACCGAAGGTCTTCGCGGGAACGCAGCAGGTGTACTGAGAGTGTTCGAACTCGGAATCTCCGCACTGCAGGCCAGTGCGGGCGCGATGCTGTGCCTGACGATCGTCCTGGTCCTGACCGGAAAGCTCGAATGGCACAAGCACCACGCCGAACAGCTCCGCGATGTTCGGAAGGACTGTGACGAGCGGGTGAAGCAGTCGAACGCCGAGGCCGCCCGCTGGCGAAACGCCTACGAATACAGCGAGGAGGCACGCAGAATCGATGCACGGCACGCAGAGCACCTACTGGACCTGGGATACGCCAGCAACCGCATCATCGCTGCGCTGCCCATCGCGCCCAAGGAGGATCCAGATGCGTCTGCACCTGCCGTGGAAGAATAAGGAGGATGAGTCCGGCCGAGCGCAGGAGGGCCGGGAGAGGAAGCAGGAGGCCGAGGTGCGCGAGGCCAGTCTGCTGGAGGCCAAGACCGCCGAGAAGGTCGCGAAGGATGCCGTGGCCGATGCCAGGGCGCGAGGGCCGGAGGTGCAGCGCCTGCTGGACAGGGTGCGGGAGATGCAGCAGGTAAACCATATCGGGGAGCGCGTGGCGAAGGCGCTGCGCGATGGGTACGAAGGAGAAGCGCATGGCCATTGAGATACTTAAGTCAGGGTTCTTCTTCGCATTCTTCTGCTCGGTCACGTACATCAGCGGCTACTGGATACTCGCGCCCTGGTGGAGGAACCCCTGGGGCCGCGGCATGGTGATCTTCTCAGCCGCCACCCAGTTGCTGCTGCTGCCGACCCTGCTGCACATCACGTTCGGTATCAACTTCAACCACGGGTTCGCCGTCTGGTACTACATCGTGTCGCTCTACCTGGCCGGGTTCATCGAGCTGTACCGGCTTCGCTGGGCCTACCGGGTCCAGCAGCACGACACCCCGCGCGGACACAGGCAGGACGCCCGAAACCTGGACCGAGCGGAGCACGACGAGGGGGTGGCCCATGGACGAGAAACGTGAGACGTCCCAGGAGGCCTTCGACCGTGGGCACCACGAGGGCGGCGTCGAAGCCCGTCTCCGGGAGCACGAGAAGCACCTCAACTCGATCAACGGGTCGATCGAGCGCGGCGTGACCGGGCTGGCGGACGTGAAGACGGCCCTGCAGCAGCTGGCCAGCGACACGAAGGCCGGGCTGGACACGGTCATCGCCACGGCGAACGCGGCGGCGGCCACGGTGGTGGCCACGGCCGACGCGCTGGCCAAGGCGGACGAGGCCCGGCGCAAGAAGAGTGATGCGTCCTGGTCGCCCTGGCAGAAGTTCATAGGCCTGATCACATCACTGGTGATAGCCGCCGGTGCGGCGGCGGGCATATACGCGACCCTGCACCATTGACGGGCGCGGCTAGCATGTTGGGTATGAGCAGGCAGGATGTGATCCGCACCGTGGCGGCGATGGAGACGCTTCTGGAGTCCGGCGTCGAGCAGGTCAGCGTGCGCCGGGTGCTGCGGCTGCTCGGCCGGGACGTCCAGGACCGCGAGCACCCGCCGGAGGAGCCGCGACCGAGGCTCAACCCGAGGGCGGATCCGTTGACCGGATGCCTGCCCGTGACGGCCCAGGGAGGCCAGGATGACAGCTCAGGCCAGGAAGATCGCCGATTCAGCCAAGAAGACCGCCGCGTCGGCCAAGAAGACCGAGGAGCTCGCCGAGGCGGCTTCCGAGCCTGAGGCCGAGAAGCCCAAGGCAGCCGAGAAGCCCGCCCGGAGGCACGCCAAGCCGGAGAAGGAGCCCGAGCCGACCCACCGGGTGCTCCGGCAGATCGTGATCAAGGGCGAGCAGCGCGAGGTCGATGATCTCGTGCACCTGGACGGGCTCGACGCCGCCGAGCTCGAAAGCCTCGGCTACGTGCTCAAGACCTGACCGCCCCACTTCATCCCACTCGATGAGCTGGTCACGGGATTGTTTTGTATTGTTGCCAGCAGAGGACCCGAGTCGTCAGAGCCCCGGATCCGAGAAACGCCGAAGGGCGGAACCGTGTGAACCGGTTCCGCCCTTCGCTCTGCTCAGCAACCCCCGTCGGCTGGCTCCGGGACTGCGATCTCGACCGCCACATCCCCGCCTTGCGCATTTCGCGCCTGCGCCAGGTAGTTCACCCCCTGGAACGGTCCATCCGAGGCCGCTGGGATCTCGCCCTCGACCTGAAGCCGGTACGTGGCCTTCAGGCCCTCGGTGTATGCGGCGGTCCAGATCTTGGACTCCATCAGGTCCGGCGCCACGCGCTGGACGTGGTCGATGAACGCCTGGACGTCGTTCAGGGTGATGCCGAAGTCGTCACCGGATACGATCTCCAGCTTCATGCCTGGCTTTGCGTGGGTCATGATGTTACCTCCTCGATCTGCTCGGCGACCGCCTCGGCGTCCGCCATGGCCTGGGCCGACTGCTCGGACAAGGCACGCGGGTACGGACGGATCGCCCCGGTCGGCCGTGCGCGCCGCTGGACCCTGATCTGCGCCTGCCGCATGTCAGGACCCCATCAGGTCGGTCAGGCGGACGCGCGGGGCCTTGCCGCCCTTGGGCGCCCTCGGGTCGGCCAGCTCGTATCCGTCGATCACGGAGTCGAGCAGGGCCCGGTCCGGGTAGGCGAACACGGGGGTGAGCCGGTGCTTGCGGGTGACGGCCCATCCGCACTGCTGCGGCTCGGCGCCCGTCTCGGCGCGGTATGCCTTCGCCACGGCGCGGCCGACGGCGGAGCGCATGCGGCGCGCCAGCTCGTCGTCGGCGCCGCGCGCCTTCAGGGCGTCCTCGACGGTGGCCACGGCGCGGTTGCGGTAGGCGGCCACGGCGCGCTCCCAGTGCGTGCCGGGCTTGCCGCAGGCGCGGCGCGGGGCCTTGCGCTGGCGGTCGAGCGGCTGGCGGATGCTGCGTGCGGTGTCACTGGTCATTTAGATCTTCCCTGAACTACGGGCCTTGCGGCCTTACCTGATGACAACTAGGAGACTAGCGCACCTTGTCCGCACTCGCAACAGGGTACTTCCAGCCCGATCCGTAGGGTCCGGGGATGCCCCGCCTCAGCCAGGAGTCGACCTGCTCTATGTCGAACCACCGGTAGCCGCGCGGTGATCCTTCCGCCTTCCGGGTGATCTCCACAGGCTGTGGAAAAGCCTCTCCGGCGGCGTTCAGGGTGCCCCGGTGCCACCAGTCGCGGATCCGTCGGCGGTCCAGCGGCGGGTCGATGGCGTAGCGCTCCGACAGGATCGCCGCGAGCCCCTGGAATCCGGCCCTGCCGTCTCTTTCCTCCCACAGCCTGCCGACGGGCGACATCGCACCGTCTCCTTTCCCGCATGGATGCAGTACCAGTGCGCGGAGTCGAACCGCACTCGACCAGGGCAGGCTCCCCGAAGGTCGCTTTTCGCCGGCTCGCCCGTTGTGTCGCGGCGGCGGGCTAGAAACCTGGCCACCCCGCACCTTCGTGCGGACTGGTACTGATGACAACTATAGCCGTCCGCCGACCGACCCGCAAGCCCGGCACGTGGAAGGGGCCCCTGCGGCGGCGAGGGGCCCCTTCGCTTCCCCCGTAGCGCCCCGGCCGCGCGGTTGGCCCGCCCCTCGGGGGGAGAAGGGGCAGACCTGGTCACACGCGGCCGGGTGCTTCGCAGCCTACTGCGCCCAGGGCGGCTGCGGCGCGCCCTGCGGGCCGCCCTGCTCGGGCTGCTGCGCGGGCGCCTGGCCGTTCCATGGCGCGTTGCCGGGCGCGGGCGCGGGCGCCGCGGCGGGCTGCTGCGGCTGCTGCGGGAATGGCGCCGGAGCCGCGCCGTAGCCCGGCTGCGGCGCCTGCTGCGGCTGCTGCATCGGGTTCCACGGCTGCTGCTCGGGCACGGGCGGCTGCGCCCACGGCGGGACCGCACTGCCGCCGGGCTGCCCGCCGTTGGCGGCGGGGACGCCCTCCAGCTGCTGCCACGGGTCGACGGGCGCGGGCGCCGCGGCGGGCTGCTGCGGGCCGCCGTAGGGCTGCTGCGGCTGCGGCGTGGCCCACGGGTCCGGCTGCGGCGGCTGCGCGTAGCTCGGCTGGCTGTAGTCCGGCTGCGGCTGGACGTACGCCGTCGGAGCCTGACCGTAGCCGGGCTGCGGCTGCGGGTACTGCCCGTAGGCGGGCTGTGACTGCGGAGCCTGCTGCGGCGGGAACTGCGGCATGCCGCCGTTGAAGCCCATCTGCTGCTGCATCGGGCCGTATCCGGGCATGGCGGCGGGCGCCTGCGGCTGCTGGAAGGTCGGCCAGGTGGTCGGGGCGCCGGGCCGCGGCGGGCGGACGTCGCGCACCTTGTTGCGCTGCACGCCCTCGTACTCGTCGAGCACGATCCGGATCAGCACCGGCTTGCCGACCATCGCCTGGGCGATCTGCTCCTCGGGCGGGTTGGTCTTGATCCAGGCCTCCGGGATGCCCATGGCCTCCAGGTGCCGGAACATGATGCCGAGCGCCTGCGGGTTGTCGGCGGTGATGGTCATCGGGAACCGGACCTGCGCGCGTCCGGCGTTCGGGCCGGTCGTCACGCGGAACCGTACGTCCCACTGCCCCTTGTCGCCCGCCTTGGTCTTGCCCCACGTGCTCGACTCGACCACGGCGTCGACCTCGCCGGCGTCGTAGACGAAGATCGAGCTGTCGGCCTGTCCGTACAGCGAGTTGAAGTCGTACTGTCCCATGGTCTAGTTCCTTCTTCCCTGGAGAACCTGCGTGAGCATGGTTTCCGCCGTGTATCCGGGGTGGTAGACGTCCCCGATCTTCATGGTGTACGGCAGGCGTCCTCCCAGGCGCTCGCCTGTCTCGAACTGCGGGTGCGGGCCGATGAACATCAGCCGGTTGCCGTCCTGCTGCGCGCCCAGGTAGCCGAGCACGTCCACGTAGTAGGGCAGGTAGTCCTGGGCCTGGCCCTGCACCATCGGGCGCCAGCGGCCCTCCTTCAGGTGCGTACCGGCCACGAAGGTCATCGTCCACATCGGCTTGACCGGGTGCGTGATCAGGTCCCGGTACTGGCGGACCATCGAGGACACCTGGCGCAGCAGCGCGTTCCAGTGGTCTCGCTCGATCTTGCCGTTACCGGCCAGGTCGTCGATCACCCGCTGCTGGACCTCGGTGACCGAGTCCATCGAGCAGGAGTTGAACGGGTGCTGGCCGGAGTTCAGGACGCGGTACGTCGCGGACACCGTGCGCGCCTCGCGCACGAGCACAATCGCCGTGTCCCAGCTTCCGTCCGGCACCGGCGGCGGCTCGCGCAGCGGGTCCCAGTAGATCTTCCTCGACGGGGTCCAGTACGAGGACCCCTCGACGTCGAGCACGAGGCGCGGCACCGGCCCGGAGTCGGCGAAGGTGGACTTGCCCGCCTTCGGCAGCCCGTGAACGAGGAGCGCCAGGCCCTGCGCCTTCCGCTGCTGGGGCTGCCGGACAAATGCAGCGGGCTGCTGCTGGACGGTCATCCGACGACCGCGTTCCAGATCTCCAGGCACGCCATCGCCAGGGTGAACACGACCGCCAGGTTGAACGCCGCGCGGGTGGTGGTCGTGATCCTGCCGTTGAGCCTCTTCTGCTTCGCCTCGCTGACCGCGTTGCGCTCCGCGATCTTGTTGGCCGTGTCGATGTGCCGGGCCGCCTGCTCGCCGAGCACGCCCTCCACGACGCTGCGCGGGACGCGGGGGTTGGTTGTCTGTCCATCCATCAGATCTTCGCCATCTCTTCCCTGATCGTGCGGAGCGCGTCGTCCCTGTAGTACTCGTAGGGGTCCGCCTGGCGGAACCTCCCACTGCGGACAAGGCTACCAGACCAGTCACTGCCGTCGTTCATCATGGGGCAGATTTCCTTGAAATCGCACCACCACTTGCAGTCGTTCGGGATCTCCGTGGGGAACATCTCCGACTGCTGCAGCGGGTTGATCACGGACAGGTCTCCGCCGCTGCGCCGGTACGTGTCATCCAGCAGCGCCCGGTGCTCCATGATCTCCGTAGCCACGGTCTGCACCTTGAGCAGCGTGGCGTGGATCTCGTCGGGCGTGTACGTGAACGCGTCGCGCCGGTAGAACGGCGGCTCGGCCTTCGCGGTCCGCTTCACCCGGCGCAGCGTGTCGATTGTGAACCCGGCCAGCTTCGGTCCGTCGGGGCCCGAGGCGAGGTGCTGCACCAGCGTGTAGAACTTCATCTGAGGATTGATCTTCAATTGCTCGGCGACCTCGAACCCGGTTCCGGTCTTGTAGTCGCGGAACAGCAGCGCCCCGTCCGAGATGCGCTCGGCCACCTGGTCCATCCGCGCGCGCAGTCGCACCCCCGGCACGCCGGGCAGGTCCACCCGGATGTCGGTTTCGGTGGCGACGGTCCGGAAGTCGGCGTCGGCGCCCTCCTCGGCCAGCCACTCGACGTATCCGGACACCATGGCCTCGGCCAGCTCGTGCTCCTTGGCCAGGTCTGCGGCGGATTCCGGAACGCGGTTCGCCTCGATCCTGTAGAGCAGCGCGAGCACCGCGAGCGGGTCGAGCTGGTAGCCGTAGTAGGCCTCTAGCGCGGTGTGCACCCGAGTGCCGAGCTGCCGGTTGCCGACCGGCGATTCGTCGGTCGGTACGAAACCCAGGTAGTAGGTTAGGTACCAGTTGCGGCGGCACCTCGTCCACGCGTAGATCTCGGACTGCGAAATCATGGTCATCTTCCCTGTTCTCCTTCCATGCGGGCCACCAGGCGGCGCAGCGCCTCGGCGCCCTGCTGCGGCACGACGCCGTTGCCTATGGCCTTGAGCTGGTGGGTGCGCGGGATGCTGGGCACCGCAGTGACCCATCCGTCGGCCAGGCCCATCATCCACTCGGGGAACCGCGGGCTGAGCCTGGGCCCCGTCCTGCCCGGCGCCGTCGGGCACGGCGCGGCGCGGCCGAGCACCAGCTCCCAGCGCCGGACGGCGGAGGTGTATACGCCCCAGTCGGGACCCCGGTGGTGCTCGACCTCGTCCGCGAGGGTCGGTCCATGCCCGCCCGCCCTGCGCTTGTCCGGGTCCTGCGAGCCACCGTTGACCGCGAGCTGCGCGGTCGGGGTCTTGAACAGCCGGATGATCCTGGTCTCCAGGTTGTCCTGCGACTCCGGGCGGGTCAGCGGGTAGACGCCGCCGGTGGCGTCCTTCGCCCTGGGGGTCGGCATCATCCTGATCGCGTCGAGGAGCGTCGGGCCGTACCCGTCCCCGTACGGCGTTCCGTCCGGCTGGAAGTTCGCCGTCGAGCCGGGGGAGGAGGATGTCGGGGTCGGCAGCAGGGTCGGCGCTATCGAGTCCAGGGATGACCTGACGGCCGCTCCGGGCGTCGGCGACTGGTTGCTGCCGTACGGCGTCGCGGTCGGCGTGGGCATCATCCGCATGACCGCGCTCGGCAGCATCAGGTCCCCGGACGATCCGCGCTGGTTCGGGCCGCCCTTGGTGCCGTCGGTGGCGCGGGGCGTCGGCAGCGGCCTCTGCTCCCCGAACAGGTGGCGGATCATGCAGGACTCCAGATCCTCGGCCGGCCTGGCCGGTCTGGCCGTCACGGCCACGGCGCCCGACAGGGTCGGGTTGCCGCGCGGCATCGCGGCGCTGGTGCGCTCACCGTCCGAGCGGGTCGGCGTCGGCAGGCCAGGCGAGGACGAAGAGCCTTGACCGGGGGTGCGGGGCGCCGATGTCGGACGCTCGTATACACTCCCACTCCGCATCGAACCCGAGCGCGGCAAGATCTGCGAGAACGATTTCGAGGCCGCGCCTGAGGAGGGCTGCGACATTCTCCAGCAGGACGAGCCGGGGTCGTAGCTCGCCAACGGCCCGTGCGATCTCCGGCCAGAGCCAGCGGTCATCTTCCACTCCCAGCTTCTTGCCCGCGTCGGACACCGGCTGGCACGGGAAGCCCGCCGTGAGGATGTGCACCCGCTGCACCTTCGAGTAGTCGACGGCCGCGATGTTGCCGATGTTCGGCACGCCGGGCCAGTGGTGCGCCATGATCTGCGCGGCGTACTGGTTGGCGTCAGGATTCTTCGTCTTCCTGTCCGGCGGCTCCCACTGCGCGTACCAGGCGAGCCGCGCCTGCGGGAACACATCCTCGACGGCCAGGTCGAGGCCGCCGTACCCGGAGCACAGGGATCCGATGAGCAGCTCATCCGCCACCGTCGCCCCTCACGAACTCTCCGTAGATCACCCGCACCCGGGGCCGCACGGACACCTGCATCTCGTCACGGGCGATCCCGGCCGACGTCACGGACTCGAACGGGATCTCGATCACGAGCTCGTCGTCACGGTAGTGGATGTCCAATCCGCCGTAGGGGCGCGGGAATCGGATCTCCAGCATCCCTCCGCCCTCACCCACCGGACTCGCCGCCGATCAGCCAGCGCAGCATGTCGGCGTCCCTGGTGACCTGCGCGGCGCGCTCGCCCTTCTCCTGGCCGAGCTGGTAGAGGCGCTCCTCGACACTCTTGGGCGTGATCGAGTAGACGATGCGGATGCCGCCCTGCGGGTGCCCCTCCTGTCCGATCCTGTCGATGCGCGAGATCTTCTGCTCGCGGGACCGCCAGCTCGGGTCCGGCTGCATGAAGTAGATCGTGTGCGCGGCCGTCAGCGTGATGGACTCGGCACCGGCCGCGGTGATGAAGATGACCCGGCAGTCGCCGCGCTGGAACCAGGTCACAGCCTGGTCCATGGCGTCCGCGTTCATCCCTCCCACGATCTTGCAGTGCGTGATCTTCTTGGCGGCCAGGGCCTTCTCCGCCAGCGCGACCAGCTGCGGCGAGTTGGAGGCCACGACCAGCTGGCCGTCCTCGTCCTCCAGGAAGTCGACCAGGTCGGCCACCTTCGAGCTCGGCGCGACCATGCGCGGGTTCTCCGTGGTGAAGCCGTCGGCGTCCTCGCCCTCGACGACCTCCAGCATCGAGCTGGCCAGCTGGCACAGCCGGGAGAAGGAGACCAGGTCGTTCTGCGCGACGACCAGGCGGCCTTCGAGCTCGGCCATGGCCGACTTCTTGATCTTGTCGTAGGTGCGCTTCTGCGCCGGGGTCATCTCCGGGTACCGGAACACCGGCTCCATCCGCTTCGGCAGGAACGGCAGCGCGATCGCGCGCGGGATGCGCCGGATCAGCGGCTGCACGAAGCTGTGGAAGGTCTCCGCCGTGTCCGGCCGGATGCCGAGCACTGTGGATCCGCCGTGGAAGTTGTGCTCCTTGATCGCGAACAGGTCCAGGTACCGGCTGCGGGACGGCGCGGTGGCGATGTCGAGCCCGTGCAGCAGCGGCCACAGCTCGCCGATGTGGTCGCCGATCGGCGTGCCGGTGGCCAGCCAGCGGTACTCGGCCTGGTGCAGAAGCCACCACAGCGCGCGGGTCTGCTTGGACCTGGCGTCCTGCATGCGGTGCGCCTCGTCGGCGATGACCGTCCGCCAGGGCACGCCGCGCAGGTTCAGATCCTTCGCGTGCACCTCGCAGCGGGCCGGTGCGATGCCGTCGTCGATGCCGCCGCAGGCCTTGCACCGGACGAACCGGACGCCCGGGTAGGCCTCCAGGCGGGTGTGCGCGCGGACGTTCGGCCAACCCATGATCCACACGTCGGCGTCGTCGCGCTCGATCGCCTGGCGGCGGCGCAGCGCCGTGCCGTCGACCACGACGGTGCGCAGCTCGGGAGCCCAGTTGGCGATCTCCCTCTCCCAGTTGCGCACCGCCGCGACCGTGCACACCACCAGGGCGGGGAAGGGCCCTGACCCGACCGAGCCTAGCGCGCGGACGAGCTGCATGGCCCGGATCAGCTGCGCGGTCTTGCCCTGCCCCTGCTCGTCGCCGAGGATGCCGCGTCGGCGATCGGCCAGGTAGGCGGCCCCGCCGCGCTGGAACGGGTAGAGGCGGCGCGGACGGCCGTCCTCGAACGGCACGCTGAGCTCGTCGAGCCCGTCGAGCACGGCCATCACGTCCTCGTTGGACTCGTCCGCCGCGCGGTCGTCGAGGGCGCCGCGCAGCTTCCAGGAGTACAGGACGTCTTCGTACGCCTCCTTGGACCAGGCCTGCAGCTCGGGGCCGCGATCGAGCTGCTGGCCGTGCCAGAGCATGTGTAGCGTGACGACGGTCGCCCAGGACAGCGGGGCGTGCCAGGTGTTCTTATCCTTGTCGAAGTTGCAGCCGGGGAGCTGGGTGGCGAGGTGGTTCTCCACCGTGCTGCACCCGATGGTGATCTTGCCGTTGATGATCTCAGCCCACGCCATGTCTCTTCCCTGATCTCTTGGCCGACTACAAGATGTCAGCAGTGCTGAGCGTAGCACGCCAGTGGTTCGGCAGGTTGTTGCTGCGCAGGCACCACGCCACCAGGTGCTGAGCCGCGCTCTGCGCGTCGTCCTTGCCGGAGGGCCAGATGCCCAGCTTGCGCAGGACGGCCGGGCTGGCTGGCTTGCGGTCGTCCGGCGCGGCCGGGGTGAGGAGCCGCACGTGGTGGGTCTTTGCCAGGTACTTGACCACGCCGATCATCTCGATCGTCTCGTGCACCGGCTCCTGCGTCAGCTTGTGCGTGTTCGGGCCGATGTGGAATCGCTCAAAACCCAGCATGCCGCCGTGGTTCCACCGCTCGCAGAACGTGGCGATCATCTGCCCGGCCTGGAATGGTGGAAACTCGTCAGCCCAGAAGAACTTTCCACTCGTCAGCGTGGCGATGCCTGTCATTCCGCCGGGATCAAGCCAGAGTACTGCCGGAGGTAGCACGTCAGTCCCTCGCGTCGATGAGCAGCGGATACAGGGAACCGCCGTCGAAGTCCTTGGACGGCGGGATCTTCGTCCACACCCGCCCCTTCTGGTCCAGCCAGCCGACCCGGCGCAGGGTGGCGACGTGGCTGAGCTCCTCGCCCGCCGGATCGGCTGGCACCTTCCAGTCCTCACCCTCGTACGCCTTCATGTCGGTCTGCGCGCCGGGGTACCTCACGTGAGCCGCCCTCCGGTCTTGTAGTCCACGGCGATCATGACCAGGCGCCATTCGCCGGGCTGCAGGTCCATGTTGACCCTTACAGGGATCTTGAGCTTGTCGAACGCGTTCGGCTCGGTGTGCGCGAATTCGATGTCCGGGTCGCGCAGCAGCGTCAGGCGCGTCATCGGATGCATCTCCAGCCGCAGGCTCTCCGGCACCCGGTTGGGGTCTCTGTCCCAGTACGGGTACGCCTGGTCGAGGTACTCGACGATGGACTGGTGCAGCACCCTGCGCGGGCCGTACAGCTTGAGCGCGGCCATCTCTTCGAGAGTGCGGTCCTGTTCGCTCATCCCTTCACCCATCTCTCTTCTAGGATCTTGCCGTCCCAGGTGAGCGGCACCCGGTACGTCTCGCGGTCGGTCAGGATGCGGGTCATCGTGGCCAGCGCGTCCTTAGCCTGGTCCTTGGGGAACTCGCCCATGATCTCGTCGTGGATCGTCAGGCGCAGGAACGGGCCGAGCCCGGCCGCGTCGAGCTCGATCACCTTGAGCTTGAGGATCTCCGCGCTGTGCCCCTGGATCATGTAGTTCAGGCCCGCGTACTCGCGGTTGCGGTCGGTGTACAGCACCCGGCCCGTCGGCGTGGTCACGAAGCCCCGGCGCCCGGCGCGCACCTCGGCCTTGCACCGCATGATGATCCGCTGCATCAGCCGGTCCAGGCCCGGATACATCTGGCCGAACGCGTTGTACACCGGCTCTGCCTGCGCCACCGGCACACCGGCCGTCAGCGCCATGCGATCGAGGCCGGACCCGTAGATCCGCGCGTACGTCGAGTTCTTCGTCAGCTGGCGGCGCACGTCGGACTTCGGGATGTCCTTAGGGTCCTCCTGGAAGATCCGACCGGCCATCAGCCGGAAGAAGTCGATGCCGGACCCGTCGGCGTCGTGGAACATCTCGATCATGCCCGGGTCGTCGGAGAAGTGCGCGGCCATCCGCGCCTCGATCTGGTCGGCGTCCACGGTGACGAACGCGCTGCCCGGACGCGGCCGGTACGATCCCCGGATCATCGGCACGTCCCGGTCGAAGGTCTGCATCGGCGGATCCGTGACGGACTGGCGCGAGGTGCGCGCCTGGCAGGTGTTGATCGAGGCGTGGATCACGTCGTCGGAGTCACGCAGCTCCAGGAACTTGCGCAGGTGGTCGTTCACGATCTTGTTTGTCTTGCGCGCGTAGCTGATGGTCTCGATCAGGTGCCGGTGCTCCGGGTAGGTGTTCGCATACAGCTTCAGCGTGTCCTTGTCGGTCGACGCCGCCCCGTTCTTCGTCCACACCAGCGTCGGGATGCCGACCGAATGCAGCGCCCGCTCGATCTGCGCGGCCGAGTTGACCGAGGTGAGCCCGAACTCCTGACGCAGCCAGGCCATGGCGCCGCGCTGCCACGTCTCCATCTGCTCGATCTGCCGCTCGATGTACGGCACGTCGAGCAGCATCCCCGCGTCCATCATGCCGGCCGCGATCCGGCCGGTGGCCCGCTCCAGGTCGTACGCCTCCCGGAACTGACTCATGATCTTCGGTCCGTGCTTGTGGAACAGGTGCGCGGTGAGCACGGGGTCGAGAGCGCCGTACGCGGTGTAGCCCGGATAGTCGAGCGGCACCGTGGCCCACGTCCAGTGGTTCTTGGCCATGGCGTCCTGCAGGATCTTCTCGCCGACCATCGCGCGCGGGTCGATGTCTTGAGCGGCGCGGGGCTTGAGCCCGTGCGCGCCGAGGGAGTCGTTCAGGTGCGTGATGGGCAGCGTGTCGTGGATCTTAGCCCAGTTGAGCTTCAGGCCCATCTGCCTGTCGATCACCCGGTAGTCGTACGGCGCGTTGTGCGCGCCGAGCTCGCCCCGGTAGTCGCGCAGGATCTCCAGGACGCCGCCGCCCCACAGCTTCGCCGGGGCGGCCCATCCGGTGCGCATGTCGCCGATCTGGATCAGACGGCACTCGTCCCGGTACGGGCTCAGGCCCGCCGACTCGGTGTCGAACATCAACGGCGTTTCCCTGCGCTCCCCGGCCCACCGCTTGCACTCGGCCAGGTCGTCAATCGACGTGATCGTACGCAGGCTCACGCCGTCAAGAACTCCGCCGGTCACCGCGCGGTCCAGTTCCTGCCGGCCTTGAACACCCATCCGTTCCAGCCCTTGCCGCAGGTGCTGCAGTAGTAGAAGAACGCGTAGCCGCGTCCGGGCATCGACGTGCGGTGCCCGTTGGCGCGGTGGAAACGGTACCGGATCACCACGCGGCCTCCTTCTTGCACGCCGAGCACACAGGGAGCGTCCGCTCGACGTCGTCGCGCCAGGCCATGTACGTGGCATATCCGCACAGCGGGGCACGGCCACCGAGCGGCAACAGGTGCGCCACCGTGTTCGGGACCGCGTACACGGGCCGGTACAGCGTGCTCGGGATCATCGGATCACCGCCGACTGCGGGATGAGGGCCAGCAGGTTCGGATGCTTGCGCCCGGCCGCCACGAGCAGCTCGACGACCGGCTGGGACCAGTACGGCGTGCCGGTCCGGCGGTCCACCGTCAGGTCGTCCACCACCTGCTTGTCCGTGTCGAGCAGGTGCACGTTGTCGCGCGGGATCTCGATGCGCACGACGGCGTCCGGATCCAGCGCGTCCCGCTCCGGCGGGCGGCACTTCGCGCACGGCTCGGCGTCGCCTTCGAGCTGGGCCGCGGGAAGGCACACGCCGGGGCGCGCCTGCTTCGGAGTGCGGCATGTGGTGTCATCCCGGTGGTACAGGACCGACATCGAGCGCCGGTGCACCGCCCAGCCGGATGCGTCGTCGCGCCGGTACAGCGTGATCTCGATCCAGCGTGCCCGTTCGCCGTCGTCGCTGGTCACCTCGGCCACCATCTCGCCCTCAAAGGCGGCGAGCGTGCGTCCGAAGTGGTCTTGGATGGCTACAGAAGTCATCGGCCCTTCCTCCCTGAACTTGTCCTCAGATCAGGATACACTGAAATCCGCACGATCGTTCAGGGAGGATGGGATGGACTGTCAACATCAGGACTTCGACTCGCGCGACCCGATCACCCGGCAGTACGGGCTCGGCGCCGCGGCGCTGCGCTACCAGGGCCAGGGGTACGCCGTGCTGGCTTTGGCGCGCGGCCGGAAGCGCCCGCACCGGATGCTCGGCTCATACGGCGGCGTGCACTGGGCCTCGATCGACGGCAAGGCCGCCAAGTGGTCGTGGTCGCAGGACCCGGCGGCCAACGTCGGCGTGGCCTGCGGGTCGCCGTCGCGGCTGGTCGTGGTCGACCTGGACGTCAAGCACGGGGACGACGGGCCCGGCGAGCTGACGAAGTTCATGAACGCCGGGGGCTTCGGGATCCGGGACGCGCCCATCGCGGAGACGCCGTCCGGCGGCGTGCACCTGTGGCTGCGCACACCGCGCGGGCTGCGGATCCAGGGCCGTCCCGGGATCCTGCCCGGGGTCGACATCCTCGGAGACGGGAATTTGGTGGTCGCCCCGCCCTCGATGGCCATGCTGACGGACCGCGGAGGAGAGTCGGTCCCGGTCCCGTACCGGTGGACCCGCGGATGCTTCTGCTCGGCGCCGGACGCGCCGCCGTGGCTGCTGCAGTGGATCGCATCGGCCGGGCCCGCATCCGGCGCCGGGGAATGGCACAGCGAGGAGGACGTCGACCTCGACGGGCTCAAGGACAAAGGCGCTCCGGTCGGCTCGCGGAACAGGGAGCTGTACCGCGCGGCCTGCAAACTGCACCGCAAGCTGCCGCCGGATGCGGTGCTGGACGAGCTGAAGGCCATCTGGATGGCCGGGGATACCTCGGGGATGCCGTGGCGCGAGGTCATGGTGCTGAATGAGAGCGCCCGGAAGTTCATCGACGCGCAGAAGCGGCGCGAGTACGCGCTGCGGGACGCCTGGCTGAGAGGCAGGACACGATGAAGGACATCGGACCGGCGTGGCTCGGAGACGACCAGGCACCCTGCCTGTACCGGGAGCTGTGGGAGGGGCGGGTCACCGAGGTGAACGCGGAGCCGGACGGCGATGACGACTGGTGGTTCAGCGCGTACCTCGCGCCGGTGGACGGCATCGGCAACGGCTACACCGGGCACTTCGCGCGATCCGTCGTGGCCGAGCAGGAGCGGGACCGGATGGCCGTCGGCGCCGTCGTGTGGGCGATGCAGGAGAGGGTCCACGTCGGCGGACACGTCGAGTCACGCTACGCGATCCAGATCCGCAGGGACACGGGCATCGGCGACCAGTCGTCCTGGTCCGGAGGCGCGTGGTCGTCCTGGTCCGGCGGTGTGCGGTGAGGGGCCCGGACCGCGGTTCGCGTTCCGCGCCGGGCCCCTCGCCGACCCCTGACGCCAGCACTAGTCTGGCACGCACCCCCTCTGGTGGAGGAGGGGACGCTCTGAGCATTCCTCGCGGAAGGAACACCCGGATGAACATGCTACCCGAACCGTCTGCGGACATCGCGGGAATCCGTCGGTGACCGCCACGGCGACCGCCGCGCCGGCGGCGGTGGACGTGCTGATGGGCATCCTGCAGCGGGACTACTACGTGGCCTCGACCACGGACGGGCGGCCGTTCGCGGTCCGCCTCGACGCGCCCTCGGTCATGCTCCCGATGAAGGGCGCCGCCAGCCTGAGGCAGCACCTGGCCGTGGACATGTACCGGCAGACCGGGCGCGCGGCGAACAACGAGGCCCTGACCACGGTCCTGAACCTCGCCGAGGGCGCGGCCATGGGCAAGGCGCGGGTCACCCCGCACCTGCGCATCGCGTCCTTCCGGGGCTCGATCTACCTGGACCTCGGGCGCGCGGACGGCAGGGCCGTCGAGCTGAGACCCGGCGCGTGGCGCGTGGTCGACCGGCCGCCCGTGCTGTTCACCCGCACCGCGCTGACCGCCGAGCTGCCCCTGCCCGCGGAGGAGGGCCGGATGGAGGAGGCACGCGACCTGATCAACATCCCGTCGGTGGACGACTGGGCCCTGTACGTCGCGTGCCGGGTGGCGTCCCTGTTCCCCGGCATCACGCACCCGATCGAGGTGCTGAGCGGACCGCCGGGGTCGGCCAAGACGGCGGCGACGAGGATCACCACGAATTGGATAGACGCCTCGCCCGCCATGCAGCCGGTGCCGCGCGACGGACGCACCTGGGCGGCCCTGGCAGGCGGGCGGTACGTGCTGGCCCTGGACAACGTGTCCGGGGTGGCGCGCTGGTGGTCGGACGCCCTGTGCAAGGCCGCGAGCGGGGACGGCTGGGTGGACCGGGCCCTCTACACGGACGGCGACCTGTACGTGGCCGCGTTCCAAAGTGTGATCGTGATGAACGGGATCACCCTGGGAGGTCTGGAGGGCGACCTGGCCGACCGGCTGGCGTCGCACCGGCTGGCCCGGATCACCTCGTACCGCTCCGACGACGAGGTCGCGGCCGTATGGGCGCTCGCGCACCCGGGCGCGCTGGCCTGGCTGCTGGACCAGACCGTCGCCGTCCTCGCGGCCATGCAGTCCCTGCCGCAGCCGACCGGGTCGGACCGCCTGATCCGCTTCTCGCAGATCGTGCAGATCATAGACAACCGCTGGCGGACGAATGCGTTGGGGGCATGGCGCGCGGGGCGGTACGAGGCCCTGGAGGACATCGCCGACGGCGACGTCATCGCGGTCGCCCTCCGCCAGGCTGTGCGCGCCGAATGGCGGGGCACGGCCACCGAGCTGCTGCACCACCTCGTGATGGCCGGAGGGCTGCAGGACGAGGGAGGGCGCCGGTGGACGCCCCGGATGCTGTCGGAGCGGCTGGAGCGCACGTCACAGGCCCTGGGGGCCATCGGCTGGCGGATAGACCGGCGCCGGGACGGACACGACCGCAAGCGGATGATCCGGATCATCCCTCCGCAGTAGAGATACTGCTGACAAGTGCGGCCCTGCCAGTCTGTGACCGGCAGGGCCGTTCCGTCACACGGGCGTGCCGTGCAGAAACCATCGCTTGGCCTCGTCGTCCCACACCCATCCGGGAGGGACTAGTGCGATCATGCGGGACTTCGGAGTGCGCCACCGGCGCAGCGTCCATCCGTCCAGGCTGCCGTTCGACTCCAGGTCCGAGAGCATGGCGGACAGCGCCTGCGGGTTGAACCGCCGATGCGGCGGCAGCGGGCGCAGGACGTCGAGCAGTTCGGTGTACGAACCCCACCACGGCTTTGCGATCTTTTCGAGTACGGCGGTACGGACCGCATGCTCGCGGTAGGCCCGGTCTCTGATCTCGTACTTGGTAGCTGACATGCGGACAGCGTACATGACTCGAATGACGCGTGACCGAATGCGGACGATGGTCGCACGATGTGTACCCACCCTCTGCCCCTCAATTTCTCTGGTACCAGAGAAGGTATAGGGCGGACGGTCCGCACCGTCCGCGTGCGTCCGCAGAGGTAGTGAGAGGACCCGGGAAGTGCGTCCGCATGGTCCGCAAAGCAGATGTATGTAGGCGAAATGTGCGTCCGCATAGATGTGGAGTGCTGAGTGTGCGTCCGCGTGCGTCCGCATGATCGGGTGTGCGGACGCACGATTCGGGGGTGTCAGATGCGGGATGCGAGGTGTGCGTCCTCGCAGGTGGGGGGATTTTTGATCGTTGTGATCAGTTTGGCCCTATGGACGGGGATCATGGGGCCGTATCATGCCGAACATGGAGGAGCAGGAGAGGCGCACGATGGACGCGGTCATGGCCAGGCTTCTGGGCCCGATCCCGAGCCACCAGTGCAGCGCGAAGAACGCGGAGGGCGGGCCGTGCGGCATGGCGCCCGAGCCCGGCGCGACCGTATGCCGCAAGCACGGGGGGTCGGCGCCCAGGATCTCGGCGGCGGCGCAGCAGCGCACGGCGACGCGGCAGGCCGTGCTCGACGCCAAGCGGTCGATCCTCGACCTCACCGACGACGAGCTCATCGCGCAGTACGGCGACCCGGCCCAGACGCTGCAGTGGATCATCGCGATCTCGCGCGCGCTGGCCAGCCGGATGCAGGCCGCGCTCGCCGACAAGGAGGAGCTCACCTACCACGACGCGTTCGGCAACATCCACGTGCGCGGCGAGGTCGGCGCGCTGCTCAAGGCGGCGGACCTGGCCGGATCGCACGCCGAGCGGGCCCTGCGGCTCGGGCTGGACAAGCGCGGCCTGGACCTGCAGGAGCAGCAGCTGGCCCTGCTGGACCGGGCGCTCGACACCGCCCTGACGCAGGCCGGGCTCAACACCGAGATGCAGCGCACCGTGCGCCGGGTGCTGAGATCCGAGATCCTTGCTGCGGACAACGCCGGATCGGAGTAGGGTGGTGACAAGTAGTCAGATCAGGGAAGGGACAAGGACTGTGAACGCATACCGGATCAGCGCCGCGACCACGACCGGGGGCCGGCTCGCCACCGAGTACGCGCCCACCAAGGCCGCCGCGGTGCACCAGGCCGCCGACCGCTGGATGGACGAGGGCGCGCGCGTCATCGAGATCCACCCCGCCGAGTACCTGGGCACCGTCGAGCAGTACGAGGCGACGTTCCTCGACTCGCAGCGCGGATGGGCGGCGAAGCTGTGAAGATCACCATGAGCGACTTCGGCGGGCGCACGGTGCACGTGGACAGGGACGGGATCTTCAGCACCGTGGTCGACGGCACCAGGTACGAGGCCGACACCCTCGTCGGGCTGCGCGACGCGGTGATGTTCCGGGCGTACAAGAGGCCCGCCGAGGCCCGGATCCAGTTCACGGTCATCGAGGGCACCGTGATCCGGCACGGCACGGCCACGGGCATCCGCCGGATCGACGGCACGATCCTCGTCACCTGGGAGGACACGCACAAGCCCGGCGTGGTCAGCTGGTCGCACCGCACGATGAGGCGCCTGGGACCGGATGACGCGGACGCGTACCGCGAGCTGTGCGCCGACCTCGACGCGGCCCGGCACGCCGTCGAGAAGTTCGAGCTGGCCAACGGGATCAACCTCAAGGACGCGATCAGCGCCGCGCTGGCCGCGAGCAACGGCAACGGAGACGGGAAGAGGACCGAATGAGCGGCGAGCAGACGTTCGGCGCGTGGCTGCTGGAGCAGCGCGAGCGCGACGACACCACCGGCACGCTCGCGCGCGCCTGGGGGCAGCTGCGCGATGCGCGCGGCTACAACCGGCACACGCGGGCCAAGAGCATCAGGGAGCTGATGTCCAGCTCGCTCGGCGAGGACTGGACGGGGCTGCACGGCGACGAGGCCATCGACGCGGCCGAGGCCGAATGGAGGCAGGGCACCACGCTGCAGCCCGACCCGCAGCCGGTCCGCTCGTACCTCGGCACCGAGGCGCAGCAGATGCCGATACCGGATGCGCCCGCGCCCATGGCCGTGCTCACGGTCGACGGCCGCCGGTACGAGCTCACGCCGGGGCGGCACTACGTGCTGACGCTGTCGCCCGTGCTGCGCGAGGCGCCGGACGAGGGCGAGCAGCCGGGCGGCGGCATCACCCTGACCGGCGAGCCGACTCTGACCGTGTGGACGCGGCCCGACGGCGGGTACGACTGGGGCGCGCTGTACGGCGTGGCAGAGCGCAACCTGCCGGACGACTTCGACCTGTCGTCGATCGGCTGGGCGGGCGAGACCGGATGAGCGGGCCCGCACGCACCGCGGCCGTCACGGTGACGGTCGAGCTGAGCGTCACCGACACCGCGACCGAGGGCGAGATGGTCGACGCGGTGAACGCCGCGATCCGGGCCATCGAGCCTGAACGGAAGCACCCCGGCGCCACCGTCAAGGTGTGCGGCGTCACCACGGAGATCACAACGGCACACACAGGAGGGCACCTATGAGCGCGCTGGACCAGTTCCGGCCCATCGGCGAGCTGGCCGAGTCCGAGGACGCGGTGATCATCGAGCGGCGGGACCCCGCGCGCTGGCGCGGCGTGCTCGCCGAGGCGGTGGACCGGGCCGTGGACGACGGCGACACGGTCTACATCGTCGAGGACGGCCGCCGGGTGGCCGTGATCACGCCGATAGGCGGGTAGCCGGATGGACGGCTTCTTCGAGGCGGGCCACAAGTACGTGCGCACGGACATCGTGGACGCCGGATGCGAGTTCCGGTGCTTCGCCGTGTCCGAGGCGCCGCAGCCGGGGGCGATCGGCCGGTTCGCCTTCGGGTTCGAGATCAACCGCGGCCCGGAGCAGCTGAACCGGTGGCTGCCCTACATCGAGTGCGAGCGGTACGGCAAGCCGGCGGAGGGCGCGTGGGCCGACGCGGGGCTGTTCGTGCTGGAGTGCTGACGCTGCTGCGGGCGCTGCTCGCCGCCGTGTGCGCCGTCGCCGGCGGCGAGGCGGCGTTCTGCGCGTGGGCCTTCCGCAACCGGCGGGAGTGTGCCACGCTAGGTGAGGACAAGTCGTTCAGGGAAGAGGAGACAGTGGAGAGCACACCGCCGAGGACCGTGTCCCGGCACGACGAGCTGGCCATGCGCTTCGACGCCGACCCGGACGCGGTCGAGTGGGCCCGCGAGAAGGTCAAGCGGCTCATCGAGCGCGTCGAGAGGTTCGAGCGGCACGCCAACGAGGCCGGGACGCTGGAGGTGGGCGCGCGCTGGCACCTGGCCGCCGCCTTCATGCGCCAGACGATGGTCGGCGAGGACGGCCCCGTGGTCGCGGCCTTCGACCGCCGCCTGCCGAGCTGGACCACGTCGTTCCGCAGGGAGGAGAAGCCGTGACGGTCGACGAGATCAAGCAGGCGCACCTGCTGTACTGGAAGCACACCGAGTCGTGCTGGCAGGTCGGCAACCCCGCGCAGGGCACGAGCGGGTGCGCGGAGCACAACCGGCTGTATGCCGAATGGCAGGCCGCGCTCATGGCGTGCCCCGGCGTGTACGTCAACGCGGCCTCGATCCACGCGACCGGGCAGGGCACGGAGTGGTGGCACGACTTCCTGCAGTACCGGGCGACGTACCGGATCATGATGCTGACCCCGTCCGAGTGGCACGTGATGTGCGACAGCGAGGACGACGCGCAGCTGCTCAAGATGCACATGCTCGACGGCGGGATCCCGCTGTCCGCGATCAAGCTCAAGACGTACGGCCAGTGCCAGCACCTGCGGGAGGCGTGATGGGCCGCATCGGGCTGTCGCAGTACGACCGCAGCGGCGACACCACGCCGCAGGCGAGGGCCTCGCGGTTCGCGGCGAACAAGGGACCGGCCGACTACCTGCGCACGATCGCCGGACCGGGCTGCTGGTGCGGCGGCGAGCTGGGCCACGACTGGCCGGGCAAGCGCGACGGCGCTCCGCACCCGCGAGAGGGGTGCGACGGCAATGGCTGAGGGCGCGCCGATCGAGCAGGCGGAGACCTTCCTGAAGTGGTCGCTGCCCTTCTGGCGGGCCGTGGCGTACGACGCCGACCAGAATCCGCACGAGCTCACCTACCGCGCGCTGCGCGCGCTGGTCGACCAGATCCGGCTCGACGACGCGCGGCTGAGCGGCTACGCCGCGCGCGTAGCCGAGCTGCAGCAGATCATCGCCGACGCGGCCCTTGAGGAGGCGGCGCAGTGAGGCTCTTCGGCTCCATCGAGCTCGGCCCGCTGCGCCTCGGCGCGAGCGTCCGGCCCCGCATCTTCCGGCGGCGCAGGCCGCGCCCCCACTACATCCACTACGGATGCCCGATCCACCACCGGTCCGCCCGCACGGCAGACCGCTGCCCCAACGGGAGGATCTGACCCGTGGGCGGCATGAGCAGGGAAGATAAGATCGCGCAGTACTCGCGGATCGCGGCGGCCCACCTGGCCGCGGCGTACAGCCGGACCGCCACCCCCGAGCAGGCCCAGCGGTCCACGGACAACGCCCGCGCCGCGGAGCGGCAGCTGGAGCGGCTGCGCACCGGGCACATCGAGTAGCGACGACCCGCATTCCGACCTAGCAGAAAGAGACAGCCATGCCCGCTGAAGTGATGTACAAGGGCCCGACCCCGCCGCCGGGGGAGCAGTGGTGCTTCGTCTGCGCGTACACCTGGAAGACCGCGCTGAACGACCTGTGCGAGCTGACCATCAAGCAGGCCGGAAGGGAGCCCGACGGCTCCCCGACCGTGTGGATCGACGGCACGTCCGGCAAGGAGCTGCCGCCGCTGGCGGTCGCGGTGGCCACCGGGCTGTTCGGTCCGATGGCCAACCTCGGCCCGCTCAACCTGTGCTGGAGCCACCTGAACGCGATCCGCCTGCAGACGGCCAGCGGACTGCACCTGGCCGCACCCGGGCAGATGCCCGGCGGCGGATTCCCGGGGATGAACGGGCTGGGAGGACACTGATGAAGGAAGCCGAGGAGCGCGAGCTGAAGATCCTCGCCCTGCTCAACGCGCACGACTGGCAGCGCGGGCCGCTGGTCGTCGAGATGGAGCAGGCCGTCGACATCCGCGTCGCCCTCATGGATAACCGGGCGTTGCGCAGGCAGATCATGCATCTGCGCAGTACGGCAGCACAGTTGGCCCCGGTGATCCGCCAGCTGTGGGACGCCGCGCTCAAGCACGTCATGCCCGTGTGGACGATGCTGGCCCCGTACCTGGAGCCGGGCGCGCCTGTCGGCGCCGAATGGGAGGTCGAGACGGCGGCCGGGTACGAGACCGACCCGGTCCCGGCGCCGAAGGATGACGACCACGGCACGTGCACGGTGTGCGGCGGCGAGATCGAGTTCATCGTGGAGGCTGCGAGCAACGGCGACGCGCTCGACACCTGGTGGGCGCACCTGGTGCACCCGGCCGACGGACACCAGGCTCAGCTCGGCGGTCCGGCATGACGGTCTACGTGGACGACTTCCGGGCCGAGGCGCGCGTCGGCGGGCTGCACTCGCGCTGGTCTCACATGATCGCCGACACGCCCGAGGAGCTGCACGAGTTCGCGCGGCGCATCGGCCTGAAGCCCGAGTGGTTCCAGGACCCGTGCGTGAACGGCAAGCCGAGGGCCGAGCCGGGCACCCGCCTCGCGGAGAACTGGCACTACGACGTCACCGACTCGAAGCGCAGGCAGGCCCTGAGCATCGGCGCGAAGCCGATCTCCTGGCGGCGCCTGCACGAGGTCATCGACGCCCGCTGGCAGGCCAAGCAGGAGATCAGCGAGGAGAGCAGGCCGGCCGAGCTGCGCGCCAAGGCGGTCGCCGAGCAGGTGCTGGCCCAGCCGGTCCCGCCCGAGCTGCTGGACGTCAGGGGCCTGGAGCCGGAGAACCTGAAGGTCGTCGCGGACGAGATGAGCCAGCCGTGACCACCTGGAAGCACGCGCTGGTGGAGAGGCGGCCCGCCGACACGGCGGGCCTGCGCGGTCGGCTGCGGCTGGCCTGGTTCAAGCACCGGCGGCGCACGCTGGAGGCCAACCTGTTCGGCATGGGCCAGGTGCACCTGTGGCACGTCGTGAAGGATCAGAACACGGCGATGGGGGTGTGGAGGCGGTGGGTATGACGGCGGCGGAGCAGGTGCGCGAGTTCCACGAGAAGTTCGGCCTGCCGACGGCCGCGACGCCCCGGCGGATCGCGTCCCAACCGGCCTGGAGGCGGCACCGGCTGCTCACCTCCGAGGTGGCCGAGCTGCAGGACGCGGTCGCCGAGGGCGAGCTGCCCGGCATCGCGCAGGAGCTCGCCGACTGCGTGTACGTGCTCTACGGCACGGCGCTGACGTACGGCATCGACCTGGACGCCGTGATCGCCGCGGTGCACGCCGCGAACATGACGAAGATGGGCGCGAACGGCAGGCCGATCCTGGTGAACGGCAAGGTCCAGAAGGGCCCCAACTACGTCAGGCCGGACGTGGCCGCCGTGCTCGCCCGGCAGGAGGCGCCGGGTCCCTACGGGGGCCGCGGCACCGGCCCGGACCACCGGCTGACCGTGAGCATGTCCGCGCTCGGCGAGATCGGCGGCCCGCACGTCCTGTACCGCCTGGACCACCCGGCCGAATGCGACCGGCTGCCGTACGGGCAGCGCTGCGAGCTGGACACCGGCGCCAGGCGGGGCTGGCCGGAGCAGGTCGGCGAGTTCACGATCTCGGCCTGGTGGGCCAAGGACTGGACGGATCAGGGATGGGAATATGACGCGGGCGTCGACTGGGCGCCCGTCGAGACCGAGGAGGCGGCACGATGACGAGCATGGCACTGCACGCGGCGCCGACAGGGCGCAGACGGGGCTGGTTCGCCCGGCTGCGCGACTGGTGGACGGAGAACAGGGAACTGGCCATGGCCGAGCGCGAGCGCGAGGCATTCGACTGGACCGAGCCCGAGCCGGACCCCGAGCCGCGCCTGCGCTCGTCCGCCCCGCCGAGCGGCGGAGGATGGCCGACGCTCCCGCCGCCCCAGCCGCCGCAGACGGTGCACCCGCCGTTCGCGCACAGGCCGGCCCAGCACACGCACGTCGCGATCCGGATGCAGCGCGTCCTGACCGAGGCGTCCTGGGATCCGGACCTGACCCCGACGAAGCTGTGGAACTCGATGAGGCCCCTCGTCAACGAGCTGGTCGCGCTGGCCGGGCAGGAGCAGGACCAGCCGAGGCGGATGGAGCGCAACCAGCATGCCGCGGTGGCGCAGACGGTGCTGCTGCAGGACGCGGTCCTGCGCGGCGTGCCGGACGAGGCCGCGGTGGAGCAGGCGAAGGAGGGGATCGTCGGCCGGGCAGGGCACGTGGCCCAGGTCGAGCGCACCGCCGCCATGGAGCCGATCACCGACGACACGCCGGACCCGCGCGCCGCGGACCTGCCGCAGGACGTGAACCCCGGCGACGCCGAGGCGCCGCCGGAGCAGTCGCCGGTGCGCGACCCGGACGAGCCGATACCGCTGCCGACCGAGGAGTTCGTGGGCGGCGAGCACGGGAAGCAGGATCCGCCCAAACCGCGCAGGTCGCCGCGCACCAAGCGCGCCCCGGCCCCGGAGCCGCAGGAAGCGGGGAGCACATGAACCGTCGAAAGCTCGGAGCGGTCGTCGCGGCGGCTGCGCTGGCCGCCGGAGGCGTAGGAGCGCTCGCCGCGGCCAGCGCCGGGCCCGGCCCGGCGGGCGACACGTACACGGCGGTCGCGCCTGTCCGGATCTGCGACACCCGAGGCGGCACCCAGGTCGCGGGCGGATGCAGCGCCGGGCAGGTGGCGGCCGGCGGCAGCGTCACGGTCAGCCCGGACGCCGCGGGCATCTCCGGGGAGTCGGCCGTGGTGCTCAACGTCACCGCGACCGGATCGCCCGGCGGCGGCAACATCACCGTCGACCCGGCCGGCGTCCCGGAGACGTCCAGCTCCAATCTGAACTACTCGAAGGGCCAGACGGTCCCGAACCTGGTGATCGTGCAGACGGGAGCCGGGGACAGGGTCACGCTCTACAACAACTCCAGCTCGGGCGTGCAGCTGATAGTCGACCTGGAGGGCTACTACACGGGACCCGGCGCGTCGCCGACGACGCCCGCGCCCACCGCGGCGAGCGCGAGCCCGGCCCCGCCCGTGCCGCTGGGCATGGCCGGGACGTTCACCCTGATCGGCGGGGACGAGTTCAACGGCACGTCGCTGGACACGTCGATGTGGACGCCCGGCTGGTTCGGGACCGGCATCACCGGCCCGGTCAACTCGGGCGAGCACCAGGGCTACGACTCGGCGAACGTCACCGAGCCGGGCGACGGCACGCTGCATCTGGCGCTCACCTCGGCGCACGGCGCGCTCGTGTCGAGCAACACGCATTTCAGCTTCGCCTCGCCGGGGGCGTACGAGGCCAGGGTGTACCTGCCAGGCAGCGCGGGCGACCTGTACGACTGGCCCGCCGCGTGGACGGACGGGCAGAGCTGGCCCGCCGACGGCGAGATCGACGCCGTGGAGGGTCTGGGCACCCCGGACACGCCGTGCTTCCACGTGCACACCAGCGCGGGCGGCCCCGGCGGCTGCCCGGCGGGGGACTTCACCGGCTGGCACACGTACGGGTTCCAGTGGACCGGCACGGCCGTCACGTTCTACTACGACGGCGCGGACGTCGGCAGCGAGCCGTACAGCACGGGCAACTCGCCGCAGTACCTGGTGTTCGACAACACGTCCACCGGCACCCCGGTGCCGGACGTGATGCAGGTCGACTACGTCCGGGTGTGGTCCCAGGTAGGCTGACCGACCAGCAGGGGCGGCACCGCGCACAACGCGGGCCGCCCCTGTCGGCGTGTCAGCTGACCGCGATCCCCGAGGCGTGCAGGGCGATCGGGACGAAGTACGCCAGGAAGGCGACGCAGGCGCACGCCCACGACCAGCGCGCGGACGGCGGGGTCGGGCCGGTGCGCGCCTCCAGCACTTCGAGGGCCAGCGCGAAGAACATGAAGATCACGGCGATCCAGTCGCAAAACTCGGTCATATCCGCACGGTACGGCGCTTGACGGCGGGGCGGTAGGTGCGCCATAGTTGTCATCAGTAGGCCGACCGTTCAGGGAAGAGAAGACCATGAAGCTCCGATTCGCCTCCATTGGCACCGTCGTGAAGTTCCGAGACGACTTCGGCGGGACGCGCGCCGTCCAGGGCAAGCTGTTCAGGATCGTCAGCGAGCCGCAGGACACGCCCGACGGGCTGGAGTATGTGACGGTCGAGCGCATCGGCCTGAAGAAGCCGTGGAGCCGCCTCGCGTGGCTGGAAGACCTGCAGGTAGTCGAGCAGTAGACCAGGGAAGAGAAGACCGTGAAGAAGACCACGCACACCGTCGAGGCCCTCGACGCCCCCGCCCCCGACGGCGGCCCCGCCGTCAAGATCTCCTGCAACTGCGAGATCTGCCCCGCCGTCGGCATCGCCGCCGTCGTGCGCAAGGCCTACGCCGACGAGCACAACCTCGCCGCCCAGACCGCGCAGGCCTACACCGAGGTCCACAACCTCATCCACATGGCCAACAGCCCGCTGCGCCGCGCCCCGCAGATCATGGCCAACGGCCCGTGGCCCGCCAGCGCCGTTCCGGAGGCCTGACCATGCGCGTCACGACCCAGCACGCGATGGACCTGATGCCGCAGCTACGCGACATCCTGCAGCTGCCCGGAGACCTGGACCTGCCGAAGCTGGCGCGCATCGAGATGGCCGCCGACTCCGTGGATCCGGGCTGGTCGGTGCGCGCGCAGCTGAAGACCCTGCCGACCGACCCGGAGCGCTGGGAGGCGCTGTCGGCGTGGGGCGGCGGGACCCGCCCGCAGCTGGGGTTCGCGCACATGTCGGACGACTACCCGTCGGGCGCGTACCGGAAGGCCACCGTGGAGATCGCCGTCGCCGAGGTGTCGGTGGAGATCTGGACGCACGTGGACGCGGAGTTCGAGCCGCCGCAGCGTCCGGCCGACGACCCGCCGGACGACGAGGACACGGACGCCTGGCCCGACTTCCACGACGACCCCGGAGACATCTGATGGACGACCTCACCCCCGCCCAGCTCGCGGTGCTCCGGGCAGCCGCCGACGCGCCGAGCGTGCGGCGCCCCGCCCGGCCCGAGCTGAGGGTCGGCGACACGGTCGCCGTCTCGGGCGGCAGCACGCGCAGCACCCACTTCGAGGCCGTCACGAAGATCGGCCCCAAGTGGGTCACCGTCGGCGCCGACCGCGCGGCGAAGCGGTTCGACCGCACGACCTGGCGCGGCACGTACGGGTACGGCACCGGCATCTCCATCTGCAGCCCGGAGCAGCACGCCTACGACGAGCGGATGAGTGCGGCCAGGAACAGGCTGTCCGACGCGGGCCTGCGGGGCGCGTACCTGGCGGAGATAGCGGACGGGCGCGTGCTGGCCATCGCGGCGCTGCTGGACCTGCTGGACGAGCGGTGACCGCCCGACGCAGGACGCCCGCCCGCCGGATCACCTGCTGCAACTGCCGACGCGCCGACATGCCGAATCGCGGCCACGGATGGTGCCCGGCCTGCTACGGCCGCTGGTACCGGGCCGGTATGCCGGACGGGCCCCCGCCCGCGCCCTGGGCGGCGCAGCCGCTCGACGAGGTCGCCATCGAGCTCGCCGTCAAGGGCACGCGCCCGCGCCTGACCCCGCAGGAGCGGCGGGCCGCCGTCGCCGAGCTGCGGGAGCAGGGCCTGAGCCTGTCGGCGGTCGCCGACCGGCTCGGCTGCTCCCAGCGCACCGTCGAGCGGCACACCGCAGCGATCAGGACGGAGGCCTGACATGGCCGGACAGTACGCGGCCGGTACCGAGGTGTCCTCGGACCGGTCCCGCTCCGAGATCGAGCGGACGCTCACCCGCTACGGCGCGACGCAGTTCCTCTACGGCTGGTCCGGCGGGCGCGCCACCGTCGGTTTCACCGCGCACGGCCGCAGCATCCGATTCGAGCTGCCGCTGCCGAATCGCGGAGACAGGGAGTTCACCCGCACCGACACCGGGCGGACGCGCTCCGAGACCGCGGCGGCCGACGCCTACGAGAAGGCCGTGCGGCAACGCTGGCGCGCCCTGGCGCTCGTGGTCAAGGCCAAGCTGGAGGCGGTCGCCTCCGGCATCTCGACGTTCGAGGACGAGTTCCTGGCCGCCACCGTGCTGCCGGGCGGAGCGACCGTGGCGGACACGGTCCGCGACCATGTCGTCGAGGCGTACAGGACAGGGCGCGTGCCCGCGCTGCTCCCCGATTACCGACAAGCCATAGAGAGCTGACATGCCCGTCTACGTGTTCGAGCGCGTCAAGCGCCACATGACCAAGTACGTCCCGTGTCGCGGCTGCGGTCGGCCGCTGCGCCGCTCCGCCACCTTCGAGCAGACGATCAACCCGTTCAACAAAGGCGCCGACGGCGTGCCCAAGACGCGCGAGCAGATCGGCGCCGAGCTCGACGATCAGGCCAAGGGCTGGTACCCGGCCAACGACATCTGCCGCACCTGCGAGATCGCCACGCACAAGCCAATCGGCGGCATCTCGTGAGCGGGGATCTCAGGCAGCGCCCCGAGGACCAGCCGCTCCCGGTCAAGGGCCGAGAGGACGTGCAGGCCCGGCTGATCGAGGCGATCCGGGAGCGCCGGGAGCTCGGCATCCGCCGGTACGGGCAGCCGCTGATGACGCACAACGGGCGCGATGCGATGCGCGACGCCTGGGAGGAGGTCATCGACCTGGCCGCGTACCTGACCCAGCTGCGGATGGAGCAGGCCGACACGGTGCAGGCCGTCGGGCTGATGAACCGCTGGCTTGACGACCACTCCGAGGAGCCGGGCAGCGCGCTGATCGCCATGGCCCGTGACCTGCTGACCGGTGCATAGGCCGAGACCAGCGCGCAGCGGTACATTGCGGGCATGACCACTCGACTACAGGCGCTCGTGAGGATCCAGGCCGGCACGGAGCGGGCCCGCTGGCCCGACATCGTGCCCGGCGACGTGTGGGACGACGCGGACGACGTCAACGCCGCCAACCTGATCAGCGACGGGTCTGCCGTCGCGGCCCCGACCGGCACCGTGAACTACCCGCACGCCGACCTGAAGCTGCTCGACGGCGTGCCGGGGCTGCGCAGGGCGGTGAGCAACTGATGGCGATCTACACCCGCCATCCACTGTGGGGCCCCGGCACCGCGCAGCGGCTGCCCCGCCCCGACCAGACCCTGCGGATCCGGATCAGGCCCGGCGTGCTCTCCGGCCTGTACGCCGCGGTCAGCCGCGATGTATCGAAGGGTGCCCCGCAGGCGCCGCGCGTCGAGACGCGACCGGCCAACGAGACCGACTTCACCCCCGACGGCGTCGCCGAGCCGGGCACCGAGGTCCCCATGCCGCAGTGGCACCGCGGCGTCACGAACTAACAGGGGGGCCGAAGCCTCTTGCAGCGCCGGACCGCCATGCTATGTTGTCATCAGGAGGCAGCGAGCTAAGCGGTCAGGGACTGCAGCGAGAGCGAGCAAGCCGGTTCGAATCCCGGCCGTTGCCACTCGGCAGATCGCCGAAGATCAGGTCAGGGAGTGACGATGTTCTCCACCACGCGCAGGAAGGTCGCGGCCGTCATAGCGGCTGCGGTCGCCGCATCCGTCTTCACGCTGTACGAGACGTCCGGGACCGCCGCCGCCCCGCTGTCGCGGCCTTCGACCGCCGCCCCGGCACAGTCGGCTCCTCCGATGCCAGGCGATCCGGTTTCGATCCTGGAGTCGATGCACGTCCCGATCCCGTCCAGCGAGGCCGTCGGACAGGTCGACATCTTCGGGGATCGGTACGCCAGTGGCTCGTTCGCCGACGGCGAGGAGGTCACGGTGTACACATACGCCGATTCGCAGGCCCTGGCCAGGGACCTGCAGCAGAACCCCTCGAACGACGCCAACAAGGAGCTGGTCGGCACGGCTCGCCTGTTCACCGTGACCGTGACCGGCGTGGACACCGGCAATGGGATCAGCTTCCCGGTCCCTGTGTCCGCGCTGGCGCAGGAGTCCGGGACGGTGCTTGACTAGTCCTGCTAGACTTGTCATCAGTAGTTGAACCGTTCAGGGAAGATCGACAAGGAAGGCAGTCATGAGCGGCGAGCTGAAGCCCAAGGTGGAGATCAAGGTCGGGCAGGAGCTGTCGGCGCGCTGGCGCGTCAAGACCCGGTACACCGTGGACCGGCGCAGGGCCGTGGTGACCCGTGTTGCCCGCGTCTGGGCCGAGGCCGAGGTGGACGGCTATATCGATCCGGTCCGGTTCCGGATCGACACCGGACTGGGCGATGAGGCGGCGCAGTTCCACATGGACATCCCCGAGGTGCTGGCCTACGAGCAGCGCATCCGCGACTCCTGGGCGACGCTGAGGGCGCACGGCATGCGGGCCGACGAGTTCGGGGTGAAGACCCACGACGCCGACCTGTTCGCCGTCGCCGAATTGCTGGAGAAGGGTGTGAAGTGAGCAAGGACGGCGCCAAGAAAGACCCGGAGATCTTCGTCATGATCAAGGACTGCTGCTGCGGTGTGGACCACCGGATGAAGCGGTCCGCGTGGGATAAGTACCGCCAGGTGGTTAAGGGAAAGCTGCCCACGGTGCCGGTGGGCACCGGCATCGCCTGCTGGCGGATCCCGCGCATCTACATCGCCTGCCACGGCATCAAGGCGGCCGAGGTCCCGCTGCTAGCCGAGCGGTACGGATGGGAGGCGGTCGGGCCGTGACGAAGGACTCGACGCTCGATCCGAGGTGCCCGGTCAAGATCCACTGGGCACGGGGGCAGGAGCACACGACGCAGTGCGACCGCCTTCGCCACACCGACCCGTACCACCGGGGCAGGTACCCCAGCCCGCACCCGAGCGGGTACACGGTGATCTCCTGGCAGGCGGGCGACCGCCGCGAGTACACCGGCGAGTGGCCCGGCCCGTGCGTCCTGGTGAAGGGCTGCGTCCTGCACACCGGGCACGTGGGGAAGTGCGCGGTGTGAACGAGTGGCGCAAGCCGAGCGGCTGCCCCAACAACGCCACCTGCGTCGAGGTGATGGAGGCCGAGGCGGGCTTCTACGTGCGGGATGCCAAGGACGAAGGACGCGGCCCGGCGCTGTTCTTCACCCGCGCCGAGTGGGCCGCGTTCCTGGCCGGTGTGAACGCGGGGGAGTTCGACGCGGAGGATGCGACGTGAACGACGTGGACGCGCTCACCCGGTTCCGGATGGCCCGGTACGAGCTGGTCGGCAGCGCCGAGGCGCTGCACATCTACGAGTTGGCGAACGCCGCGCTGGCCGAGCAGTCGGCCGAGATCGCCCGGCTCAAGGACGAGCTGGCCGAGCGGGAGAACCGCGCCGTGCTGCACGCCACCGGCGCGCAGTGCGAGCGGATCATCTCGTCCGGAGAGGCCGACGCCGAGGAGCCGGGCACGATCCTGCGGTCGACCGACGACACGCGGAGCTGGGAGCGCACGGGGGCGGGGTGGCAGCTGAGGTAGCGACGGCTGCTCACGGGGCCCGGACCTCGGTCCGGGCCTTCGGCGTCTCTGGTAGCTTGGCATTGTCCGCAGTACGCTTAGCCGCGTAGCGACCTTGTCGTCAGATGTTGGGGAGATACGATCATGAGTTTCAGCAGTGTTCTCATCGAGGTCAAGAAGGTTCTCAGCGAGGTGACCGGCGAGGCCGGGCGCGTGGCCAAGGCGGGCCTGGCGGACCTGGAGGCCGAGGCCGCGAAGGTGCAGAGCGACGTCAGCGGCCTGCTGGCGAAGGCACGGGCCGACGCCGAGACGGCGGTGTCGGCGGCCGAGCCCGAGGTGAAGGCGGCGGTCAGCGCGCTGATCGCCCAGCTGGAGCTGGACGTCAAGGCCGCGCTCGCCCAGCTCGCCGTGCACTCCCTCTGACACGGGAGGGCACCACAGTGATCCTCGGCTGCGACATCGCCTGGCAGAAGCCGACCGGCGCACAGCTCGCGGCCGTCGGCGTCCAGTTCGCCAGCCTGTACGTCGGGCAGGACAACACCGGCAAGAACATGACACCTGCCGTGGTCGCCGACTACGCCGCGCACGGCGTTTCGGTCATCACGAACTTCGAGTACGGCGCGACGCAGATGCTCGGCGGCGCGGCGCAGGGCAGGACCGACGCGGCGCTGGGCCTGTCGCAGGCGCGGGCCTGCGGCATGCCGGACGGCCGCCCGATCATCTACTCGGCAGACTGGGCCGCCACCGCCGCGCAGATCAACAGCGGGATCATCCCGTACCTGGCGGCGGCGCGCGACGTGACCGGGCCCGGCACCGTCGGCGTCTACGGCTCGTACTCCGTGGTCACCGCCGTGAACGCGTACTGGGCCGCGCACTTCCCCGGCGAGCACCTCTACGTGTGGCAGACGGTCGCCTGGTCCGGCTCGTCCTGGGCGACGGCGCTGGAGGAGATAGAGCAGCTCGGCGGCAGCATGACTGTCGGCGGTATCACGATCGACCAGGACTATGCACCGGCCGGCGTCGATGTCGGCCAGTGGATCCTCGGAGGAGGCGCCCCCACCATGACGATGAACTGGACCGACCTGATCGACGGGATCGGCGGACGACCCGGCGGCAACCACGTCAACTACATGCTCACCGATCTGTCCCGGATGCGCGACCACCTGTACGGCGACTCGACCGCGACGGTTCCGGCCGACTCGCCGCTGGCGCAGATCCTCGCGCTGCCCGCGACGGTGGCCGCGATCGAGGCGCAGGTGAAGGGCTTGTCCGTGCCGTCCGTGGATGCGGCGGCGCTCGCCGAGGCGCTGGCGGGCAACACGGCGTTCGTGAAGGCCATCGCGCACGCGTTCGCGGTCGAGATCCACAACGACACCCCGGGGGTCTGACGTGACACGCCGCCGCGGCAAGTACGGACGGCTTCCCAACGACCCGCACCGCGCGCGGATCCACCTGCACAACTCGCTGACCGGCGTGGTGCCGACGCACCCGGCTGCCGACGACTACCTGTCCCGGCTCTCGGGCTGGCAGATGCTCGGCAACGACCAGTACGGCGACTGCGTCGCGGTCACCTGGTCCAACCTGCGCAGGCTGACCACCGCCCGGCTCAGCGTCGAGAGCTACCCGCCGCTGGTCCAGGTCGAGGCGCTGTACACGACGCAGAACCCCGGGTTCCCCGCCGAGGACAACGGCATGGACATCCAGACGTGCCTGGAGTACCTGGTCAAGACCGGAGGCCCGGACGGTGTCAAGGCGCTCGGATTCGCCGCGGTCGACCACACCAACCCGGACGAGGTCAAGGCCGCGATCGCGATCTTCGGGGCGGTGTGGGTCGGCATCGACGTGCTGTCGGCCAACGAGACCGAGTTCGACGACGGCCAGCCGTGGGACTACGTGCCCGGCTCGCAGGACGTCGGCGGCCACAGCATCCTGGTCGGCGGGTACGGCGCGATCGGCACCGGGCAGCTCGGAGGAGATGAGAAGTTCATCACCTGGGCCGAGGAGACGTCGTTCACCGATGCGTTCTGGTCCAACCAGGTCAGCGAGTGCTGGGCGGTCGTCTGGCCCGAGCACCTCGGTTCTCAGGAGTTCCTGGCCGGGGTCGACCTGCAGCAGCTCGCCGCAGACTACGCCGCCATCACCGGACAGCCGTTCCCGGCGCCGGTACCGCCCGCCCCGTCCCCCACGCCCACGCCGACGCCGCCGAGCCCCACTCCGCCGCTGCCGCCGGTGCCGACTCCGCCCGCGCCTCCGGTACCCGTGCCACCGGAGCCCAACGTCATCCAATGGCTGATCAAGGCCCTGGAGCACCTGATCGCCGTCCTAAAGAAGATGCTTCCGTGACTTCCGGAATCGACCCCCACCAGCCGGGCGACACCGTCCTGGTCCAGATCGAGGGAGCCGTCGGCAGGGCCATCGAGTTCGGCCAGTGGCTGAACGGCGACGGATTCACCGTGTTCGAGCACGCCGCGATGTACCTTGGCGGCGGCATGGTCGTCGAGGCGGAGCCCGGCGGGGCGCGCGAGGTGCCGCTGTCCGAGTACGACGGCCGGGCGCAGTTCTGGTCAACCGGGCACCTGGCGCTCACCGGGCAGCAGCGCGGCGCCGTCGTGGCGGCGGCCCTGAAGTACGCGGCTGCGCGCGTCCCGTACAGCTTCCTCGACTACGACGCCCTGGCCGTGCACAGGCTGCGCATCCCCGTGCCCGGCCTGAGGCGGTACATCGCCGACACCGGGCACATGATCTGCTCGCAGCTCGTCGACCAGTGCTACGCCGACGCCGGGGTGCACCTGTTCAAGGACGGCCGCTGGCCGGGCTACGTCACCCCCGGCGATCTCCTCAACCTGTTCAAGCTGGAGGGCTCATGACGACCACCCGCAGAGAGATCGGACGGGGCGAGTCCGGCCGGCTCGACGAGCAGCTGACCGGGCGCGTCTGGCTGGCCCAGAACAGGCCCCAGTGGCCGGTCCAGCTGCTCACCTCCGTGCCCCAGGTGGCCGACTGGCTGAAGATGAACCCCGAAGGCGTCGTCTGGGACTACGAGATCAAGCCGATCAGCCAGGTGCAGATGATCAATCCAAAGCCGTTTCTGCAAGCGGTGCCCCATGTGACCGCCGCCGAACCCACCGACGTACATGAGGAGAAGCCGGCATGACGGACGACCAGCGCCTGGCCGAGTTCGGGGCGTTCACGCCCGAGGGGGTGCTGACACCCGGCTACGGCGACCACTACCTGTTCCTGGTCGGCCGCGACGACGTGCACGGCATCCTGCTCAAGCTGCTGTCCTCCGAGACGATGAGCCTCAAGCTCAACATGTTCGGATACGACGACGACGAGCTGAACGCCGCGATCCTCGCTCTGATGGAGAACCCGAACATCCGCGTGCAGGGCACCCTCGACAAGTCGCAGTCCGGCGGCGTGCACGAGCGGAAGATCCTCGCCAGCGACGTGGCCAACCACCCGGACTTCTTCAACTCGTTCGTGGTCGGCCAGTCGGAGACGCACCAGATCAGCCACACCAAGGGCGCCGTCCTGGTCGGCCAGGGCCTCGGGTTCGAGGGCTCCACCAACTGGTCCGCCTCCGGAGAGGGCGCCGGGATCAAGCTGGACCCGGCGCAGAAGCCGCAGGCCGGGTTCAAGGCGCAGAACAACACGCTGCTGGTGTCGGCCAACCCCGTGTTCCTGGCCCGGTTCGGCGCCCGGCTGGACGCCGAGCACATCACGGCTTTGCAGCAGGCGCGCAAGACGCCATCCTGATCACATGGTGAACCTGCTGTCTGAGTGGGCGCGGAGGATGGACCCCGAGGCCATCGTCGAGAAGGCCTCGGCCGTCTGGAAGCGCGAGGCGCGCCCGGAGCAGCGGCTGCCCGAAGGCGACTGGCGGGTCGTCTACTACCAGGGCGGCCGTGGCAGCGGGAAGACCCGATCGGGATCGGCCGGGCTGGCCGAGCTGATCGAAGCCGACCTGGACTTCGATCCGCCCGGCGAGTACGGCATCGTCGCCCCCACCTACCGGGACGCCTGGACGGTGTGCGTCGAGGGCGAGGCCGGGATTCTGCGGGCGCTGGGCACCACGGCCGGCGAGGTCAAGCACGGCCAGTCCAAGACGGTGGAGTACGCCTACCGCAGCTACGGGGAGATCGGCCTGCGCAGCGGGCACGTGATCTACGTGGACTCGGCCGACGACGGCGCGCTGCGCGTCCAGGGCAAGAACCTGCGGGCGCTGTGGGGCGACGAGATCGGCCTGTGGAAGCGCTGGCAGGTGGCCTGGGAGGAGTCGGTCCGGTTCGCCGTCCGCAAGGGCGTGTCGAAGATCATCGTCACCGGAACCCCGAAGGCGTCACGCCCGGCCCGCAAGCTGGTGCGGCGGCTGATCCGGGCCGGGCGCGGCGACGACGAGTTCGCCGACGGACCGGTCGTCGTGCGGAAGCTGCGCACGATCGACAACATCGCCAACCTGGCCGAGTCGTTCTTCCGGTCGGTGGTCGGCGCGGCCAAGGGCACCAGGCTGGAGCGCCAGGAGCTTGAGGGCGAGTTGCTCGACGACGTCGCCAACGCGCTGTGGACGCGTGAGATGCTGGAGGAGGCGCAGTGCCCCGGCGTCGGCGTCGAGGGCGGACCCGAGTACCTCACCTCGATCAAGATGGGCGTCGACCCGTCCGACGGCACCGAGGAGTCCGACGAGCAGGCGTACACCATCGTCGGCCTCGGCCCGATGCGCGACCAGGTCTACGTCGTCGAGTCCTGGGGTGGCCAGGAGGCCCCGGCGCCGTTCGCCCGCCGTTTCCTGGTCCGCGCGTCGCAGCTCGACGCCACCGTCGTCGTGGAGAAGAACCACGGCGGTGAGTGGATGATGCAGCTGATCGAGCAGGTCCAGCGCGCGCTGATCGCGGAAGGCGTCATCAAGAAGCGGGTGCGCGTGGAGAAGATCCACGCCAGCGAGTCCAAGCGCACCCGGGCCGAGCCGATCTCCGGGCTGTACGAGCGCGGCATCGTCAAGCACTGCCAGAAGGTCAACCGCTTCCAGATGGCGGATCCGGACACCGGCGAGATGAAATGGCGCGAGGAGACAGAGCGGTTCACCGAGCTGGAGGATCAGCAGGCGACGTTCACCGGGGCGCACGGCGAGCGGTCGCCGGACCGGCTCGACTCTCTGGTGTGGGCGGCCAGCGCGTTCCTGTCGCTGAGCTTCGGACCGGTGACCCACGCCCGCGTGGCCAAGTGGGCCCGCGACGGCGGCCAACTGGCGAACGCCGTGCCGCTGGAGCGGGAGCGCGGCGGCGACCCGATCGCCGCGCCGGATCCTGAGGACGACCGCGTCGCGGTGCCCCGCGCGGTGCGCCGCCTGCAACTGCAGCAGGTGGCCGCGCTGGACGGTTTCGGCGACATCGACGGATGGGCTCCGCAGGATCCTGACGACGTTCCCGAGCACGGGCGCCGCGGCAACGTGCGCGCGTGGTCGTCCGAGTCGTCGCCGATCTAACCGGCCAGCGGTACCCTGCTGACAGGCGATCACCAGCGAGGAGAACCGTGGCCAAGGGACAGAGCAGTGCGGCTGCAGCGCCGGATCCGCAGGCGAACGGTTCGGCGAAGATCTACGCGTTCCCGGACATCAAGCCCGCGTCGAAGCGCGAGATCCTCGGCAAGGAGCTCGGCACCCAGTTCGACCTCGGCCAGCGGCTGTTCGCCTGGTACGGCGAGGGCGACGTATTCGACTACGGCGAGTACACCGCCCGCGACATGAAGGCGATGTTCCGCCGGGACGGCATCTGCTCCGCCGTCGAGTCGGTGCTCACCCTGCCGATCCGCGAGGCCGAGTTCTCCATCGAGCCCGCCAAGGGCGACAGCGGGGAGACCGAGTTCGCGCGCAGCGTCATCATGACCCCGGACACCGACGGCGGCATGGCCACCCCCGTGCACGAGCTGGTCGGGCAGGTCACCAGCGCGCAGATCTACCGCCGGGCGTTCTTCGAGAAGATCTGGAAGGTCCGCGAGTCCGACGGCCGCATCGTGTACGACAAGATCGCCTTCCGGCCGCCCGCCACCTGCCAGGCGCGGTACAACTCGCGCACCGCCGTCCCGAACGGGTTCCGCCAGCAGGTCTGGCTGTTCGGCGGCAACCTTATGCTCACCAAGGAGCAGAAGGTCCCCGGATACGTCGACATCCCGAAGGTCCGGTCCTTCATCCACACCCACGGCAAGTACCGCGAGCCGCTGGTCGGCGTGTCGGAGATGGACGTCAGCTACTGGGTGTACCAGACGAAGATGAAGCTGCTGTTCCTCTGGTACTACTTCCTGGAGAACCAGGCGATGCAGCGCATCATCGCCTACGGGTCCGACCAGGCCGAGGCCAACGTCCACGCCGACGACATATCCCAGCTCAAGGGCTCCGGAGTGGTCGGCCTGATCCACCCGCCGGACAGCAAGAAGGCCTTCGAGGTCATCCCGCAGGGCACAGACGCCGGGAAGTTCTTCATGGAGGCCATGGGCTTCCTGGAGAGCTGGCAGACGCAGAGCGTGCTGGCCGGGTTCATGGGCCTGGTCGGCGGGGCGACGGGCGGGAAGGGCGCGTACTCGCTGTCGCAGGACCAGAGCGCGTTCTACCTCAAGTCCCGGCAGGCCGTCGCCAAGGAGATCGGCGAGTCGCTGAGCTACGACGTCCTCCGGCCGCTGGTCATGATGAACTTCGGGCCCGGCGCGGCCTTCCCCAACTGGAAGTTCGGCCCGCTGCAGGACGAGCAGATGGCGGCGCTGCTGACCCTGTTCGGCCAGCTGGCTGCGGCGCCCGCGCTGCACATCCCCGTGCCGGTGTTCGATCTGATCACCGAGCGGATGGCCTCTATCCTGCAGCTCGACATCGACCAGGTGCACCAGGCCCTGGTGTCGACGTCCGCGCAGCGGGCCGAGCAGATGGCGTCCAACCCGCCGCCCGGCATGCCGCCCTCGGCCGCCGGGGGGCTCGGCGCGGTGCAGGGCCTGGTCGGCGCGGCGCAGAACCTGACCAAGCAGGCAGCCGCGAAGCAGGGCGGCGTGCCCGAGGGGCTGCGCGGGGCGCCCGGCACGGGCGCCCCGCCGCCTCCGGGCGCGGGCTCGTCAGGGCCGCCGGCTCCGCCTCCTGCTCCGTCCCGCCTCGGCGCGGGCGGCCAGGCGCCGCCGAGGCCGGGGTCGGCATGACCGCCCCGGTCCAGCAGCAACCGGTCCAGCAACCGGCGCAGCAACCGGTCCAGCAACCCCCGGGCCCGAGCGACGACGACCTGGCGGCGGCTGCGGCGGCTGCGCTCGCGGCGGAAGTCACCGTCCCGGCGGTCACCGCGGTTCTGGCGAAGCTGTACTTCCAGGCTGGCATCGAGCGCCCGGCCCTGCAGGCTGCGCTGCAGATCGTCATGTCCATGCCGCCCGAGGCGACCGGTATAGCCGGGCCCGCCACCGCGCAGGTCGCCTACCTCAACCAGGTCCGGCGCGGGCAGATGGTCGTGTCTATCGGCCGGCGGATCACCGGCGACCTGCGCAGCGCGGTGTCGGCGGGCAAGAACCCGCTCCGGGCGCTGCTCGACGGCGTGGAGCGTGAACGGCGCTACTTCGGCATGCACCGCGACGCGATCTGGTCCCGCGCCAAGGCGGCCATGGCCGTCGACATGGCCGTGCTCGACCATGGCCTGCTGCTCGGCTGGCAGACGTACCGGGACGACCACACCACGCCGGACTGCCTGGCGGCCGACGGGAAGAACTTCCGGGCCGACTCGATGCCGCTGATCGGGTTCCCCGGCACCGTGCACGCGAAGTGCCGCTGCAAGCCGGTCGGGCCGTTCCCCGGCGCGCCGATGCTCCCGTCGGCGGGCATCACCCCGGCGCGCACAGCCCGACTGCAGCGCCGGATGCAGAGCAGGATGACGGCGTGACATGGGAATCCCGCTGGTAGTCGCCGAGCCGACCGGCATGTACCGCCGCGACCTGCGCCGGTTCACCTACGGCAGCATCGGCAGCAAGACGATCTGCCCCGGACGCGATCAGGGGCTGTACCCGCAGGGGCACGACGCCACCGTCGTGCTCGGTTTCGTCACCGAGGCCGAGGCGGAGCGGGTGCACGGGGACAACTGGCCGAGGGACGACAGCCGCTGGCCGTCGCACTGCGCCACCTGCGACTACCGGTTCGCCGACGAAGACGGATGGCAGCGCAACGACAACCGGCTGTACCGCAGGCCGGACGGGTTCGAGTTCGCGCACTGGGGGAGCATGAAGGCCGTGCCGCCCGGCACCATGTGGCGGGTTCCGTGGGCTGACAAGCAGCACTCCGTCCACCACCCGCAGCACGTCGAGTCGTGGTGCGTCGTCCTGCCGGACGGCAGCACGTGGATCACCAGCCAGGACGCCTCCGGCGGCGGGTACTGGACGGTCAACGGCACGCCGCCCGCGATCGACGTGTCCCCGTCGATCTGGCACAGCCGGCCCGACGGCTGGCACGGTTGGATCCGAAACGGAGAGCTGGTGGACGCATGAGCAGGCTGACCGACGACCCGAACGACCCGGAGCTCACGCACGGCAGCGACGAGCAGCCGGTTCCGCAGGCCCCTGCGTACCTGGTGCTGAGCGAGTCGGAGCGCGCCAAGGGCTTCGTGAGGCCGGTGCGCCGCAGCTACGTGCACACCGGCGGGTGCGGCACCCTCACGACGATGAGCACGGCCCTGGCCGAGACGTACGCGCGCGACCCGAATTTCTACGGCGGCACCTACTGCTGCGGGTGCCGGATGCACCGGCCGGTGGACGAGTTCACCTGGGACGGCACGAGCGAGAAGGTGGGCAGCTGACATGGCGTTCGCGCGCAAGACACCGGTACCCCTGTCGCAGTCGAAGCAGCGCACCGCCAGCGGCATGCGCGCACTGGCCGGGAAAATCGACGACGAGCTGCCGGGCATGGCCGCCCCACAGCACCTGCGCGACGCGGCGCGCGCGCTAGAGTCCGGCAACCACGCGGGTTCGAAGCGGCACCTGATGGCCGCGATGCACACCATGACTCCGCTGTCGCTGATGCGCCACGGAATCCTCGACGACGACGGCCACGCCAAGGCCAAGGTCAACATGGATCTGATCAACCGGCACCACATGCTGGTCAGCGATCTGGAGGACGGCGAGGCGCACAACAACGGCCTGCGCGCCGTCCCGGCCACCTTCACCCAGCCAAGCAACCTGCCGATGGGCGACTCGATGAACCCGCAGAAGCTGCCCGGCGCGGCGGGTCCGGATGGCGGCCCCGGGCTCCCCAAGACGGTGAAGGCCGCGATGAACCCGGCCCCGGCGCAGAACTCCGGCATCGACCGGGCGATGGCCGGCGGCCCGAAGGCGCCGAGCGGCAAGGAGCGGCAACTGCCGGGGCGCCCGACGCCGCAGGCCGTGCTGTCCTGGGACGACATCGACCGGATGGTCGAGCTGTCGGCGCAGACCGCCCGGCTGGCGGCCACGCCCGCTCCGCGCGGCAAGCCGGGCGGCCCGGGGCTGTACGACGTCGAGGGCATGGGCCACACCGCCTACCTCCAGCAGATCGTCAAGGCGCTGATCGAGAAGCGGGGGATGAAGCCCGGCAAGGCGTACGCCGTCGCCCGCGGCGCGATCCGCCGCTGGTCGTCCGGCGGCGGCAAGGTGCATCCCGAGGTCCGTGCGGCAGCCGCCGCGGCGGAGGGAGGGGAGCTGGCCAAGCAGGCGCGCGCGAAGGCCGTGCACGGGCACACCGCCGACTCGTGGGCGGGTGTGGTCGAGCTGGTCGGGACGGCGGCCGGCGCGGCGTCCGACCCCCGGGCGGCCAACGGCACGTTCGGCGCCGGCGGGTCGTCGGCGCCCGCGCCCGCAGCGCCGCAGCAGTCGGCCAAGCAGGCCGCGGCCCAGAAGGCGCAGCTTCTGGCCAAGGCGAAGGCGGACCGGGCCAAGGCGGCGGCCCTGGTCAAGCAGCTGGCGGCGCTGACCGCCGCGAGCGCGGCGACGACCGCCGCGACCGCCAAGGCGACCAAGGCCGGGACGACCGGGAAGACCGCGTCCCCGACACCCGCCAAGAAGACCGCCGCCGCGCCGGCCGCACCGGCTGCGGCGGCCAAGAAGACCGCCTCCGGAGCAGGCGCGGCATCCAAGGCGGCGGCGCCGGCGACGACGAAGGCGCAGCAGGTCGCCGCGCTCAAGACGCAGATCTCCGCGCTGCTCACCCAGGCCAGCCAGGCGACGGCGATGGCGGGGAAGCTGTGACCGGCCCGGGCGAGGCGGGCATCACCGGGCAGCTGCACAAGCTGCCGCCGGTCCCGGACAACCCGACCGCCGTGTCGATGTTCACCGCGCACCGGGTCAACGACATCAGCAACGAGCTGGCGCACGCCGAGGAGCGCATGCAGGTCATGAGCAAGACCAGCGGGGACCT
>Ga0210396_10000322_pt1 | contig 68941 bp, 52 predicted proteins | sample IncBWH17OmetaG_FD_155466 | JGI IMG/M metagenome (GOLD analysis project Ga0210396, IMG submission 155466) | Forest soil microbial communities from Barre Woods Harvard Forest LTER site, Petersham, Massachusetts, United States - Inc-BW-H-17-O ... | reverse complement strand
AAAACGATGGCGCACGTCCTCTCCCGAAGGCCCATAATCCCCCGGCGCAAAGGGCTGCAACGGATTGCACACGCCGTTCACATAATCGAACAACTCGCCCAGCACGCAGCCCCACGTCTGGGCCTTGGCCAACGTGTAATGCGCAATCAGGTTGAATCGCCGCGAGACACTCCCCTGCAAATGGATTGAGAGCCCGTTGTAGCTCGAGCGATTGTCACTCTTGAAAAGCGCAATGTTCGGCGCATCCGCCGGCAAGTTCACTCCCGACATAAAGTCATACCGCCTGTAACCATGATTTCCCTGCTCGTGCGTGTAATCGGCGCTCACCAGCCACCGTGCATTGAACGCGTGTTCGATTCCCGCCGTCGAGTGAATCGCATAGGGAGTGCGATATCTGCCGTCAATCAACGCTCCCTGCGACGCAGCCGTCAGACACCCCGGATCACTCGGCGCCACGCAAGGTCCCGCAGGCGAATTCACTGCCTGAAACGCTGTCACCCAACCATTCTGCGCCAGGTCGTTGTAGTACATCCCAAATCCGGCGCGCAGCACCGTCTCGTTCGCTGGCCCCAGTGCATACGCAATTCCCAAACGCGGCGCAAACGCGTGACGGTAATCGTGCGGCGCTCGGCTCTCAAGCGGGATGCCCAGAGCTTTCAGCGTCAAAAAGGCGGGATTATCCAGCGGGCTGCGTCCGGACGCGGTGAACAATCCAAATGAAGTGTCGTAGCGCAATCCATAATTCACCGTGAGCCGGGAAGTAACGCGCCATGAATCCTGGGCATAGACTCCCAGCCGCTGCACATTTTGCGTGAAGCTGCCATTCGCTGCGGGCGTCGCTGTGCAATTCACACCTGAAGGAGTGGGCTGCGTGCACGTAAGGTCGTTATAAAACTGCGACGGATTCGCGGCGTAAAAGCTCGGATCGTTCGGATACTGAATGAGCGTCTCGGCATTCCCCGCCAGCGCCCCGCTCAACACCGGCTCGTGAATGAAATTGATCCCCACGCGCGGCGCATGATTGCCGCTGCTGTGGCTCACGTCGTAACGGAACTGGTATTTTTCCTGATTGCGCAAAACGGGAAACGCGGTAATCGGGGTCACAAATTGATTGTCACCGAATGTTTCAAAACCGGAGATCGTGCTGTCGGTCGAACTAAAAGGAAACGCCAGCGCAAAACCCAGGTTCGCGTTGCGCGTTTCGGTACGATGCAATCCGCTTCCCTCCAGCGTCAGCGTTCCGATCCACGTCGGACTGAACGTCAAGCTTTGGCTCAGCAGCAAATTCATGTAATTCGATCGCGACGTCGCTCCGGTGGACGGCAGCGTGCTCTGCTGCACCAGATCGTTGTTCGTAGTGTACCGATCGACCGCCGCTCGCAGGAACCATTGCGACCTTGTCGACTGCGCCCAGTCAAAACGCGTGGTCGCAAGATAATCGTGAAAAGGCACCGGCGCGCTCGCCGGCACCGCAATCGAATTCACACCCGGAATCAAGCCCCCGGAGGCCAGTTGCGCCAGCGCGTTGAACTCGCTCATGCTGCTCGGGCTGTAGGAAATGCTCGCATCCTCGTGCACGTATTCCAGCGACGAAAAAAACCACACTTTCTCCTTCTTCACTGGACCGCCCAGCGTCCCAATGTAATTCTGGCGCGAGAAGGGCTGCTTCGGCTCAGGCGGAGGATTATCAATCGGCAAGCGCGCGTTTAGCGCCGCGGCGCGCTCGTAAAACGCCGCTTCGCCGTGCCAGTCATCGGTGCCCCGCTTGGTGGTAATCACCACCGAACCACCAGTCGTGCGGCCGGTGTCCGCATCTTCCTGCGCCGTACGCACCACGAATTCCTGAATCACATCCGGCGAATAATTCTGCAAAAACCCGCCAATGTAATCGTCGGAATTGTCTCCACCGTCCACCGAAAGTTCCACGTTCAACCCCGAGCTTCCGCCGAACGACACGGCGGGGATGCGCGCCTTGGTCGGATCGGAAGGCTCCACCGGCTCCGTACCCGGAACTAAAAACGCCACATTCGCGAAACTCCGGTGCGCCAGCGGAAAATTCTCCAGGTCCTCCGCCGATACCGCTCCCTGATGCACCGCGCTGGTCAAATCAATTGTCTCAGTCGTGATAGACGCGCCCGGTTGCACCTTCACTTGCACGGATTGCTGCACCGCGCTCGGCTGCAGCGAAATGGCCACCTCGCGCACCTGCGCCACAACAATGTTGACCTCCGAGCGAGCCTCGGCAAAAGCAGCCGCGTTCACCACCAGCGTATAGCCGCCGGGAAGCAGATCCTCCATGCGAAACTCACCGCGAGCGCCACTTACAGCCGTCCGCTCGATGGACGATCCCTTCGCCCGCAAAGAAATTGCCGCGTTGGGAATCACCGCGCCACTCGCGTCTTGAACCACTCCGCGCAGGGTCCCTCGCGGATTCTGTGCCCAGGCGGCCTGAAACCCGCACCCCAGCACAATCAGCATCACCGTCAGTAGGTAAGCGCCGGGCAACGGCGGCCGTCTTGTGTGCATCCACATGGCTGAACGATGGGGCCGATTATCCCAAATCCATGTCGCGCCGTACATTCCTTTGACGCCCACTCGTCGCCGAAGGTAGTCGGAGATGTGCGTTGACACACTGCGGCGCTTTTGTTATTCAACTAGTTTCGCTAAACAAGCCAATGGTTCGACGTGGGAGCGACTCCCTCCGGCCGGGCGGATCCGAAAAGAAATCCAAGGTGCTATGAAAATATCGAAGGCGTATGCCCGCATGAAGGACCGCTTGCGGTTGGGGGCCGGAAATAATGCACTTGATCGCGACCGAATCCATCGTGCCAAATCGTTAGCGCTGATTCTGCTGGCCATTTTGTGCGCAATCTCGATTTCCAGCTGCCACGGCGGGGGCACCTCCATCACGCTGGAAGTTACTCCCAAAACCGTCACCTTGGACGAAGGCCAAGCGCAAATATTCATCGCCACGTTGGGCAATGACACAAAAAATCTGGGCGTCACCTGGACCTTGACCGGCTCGGGCTGCGCAGGTAGTGGCTGCGGCACCCTGACAAACGTCACCACCACTTCCGTTACTTACACCGCGCCGACTGGTCTCACCTCCGCCATTACCGCGAGCCTCGAAGCCCAGGTCAACGCGCAGAAGAGCACTAACCTCACCGCCACCATTTCCATCGTCCTCCCGGTCACCTTCACCACCACTTCCTGGCCCAATGGCTCGAACGGCGTCGGCTATAGTCAAACGGTTGTGACCACAGGCGGCGTACCGCCAGTCCAATATTCCATCGGATCCGGAAGCCTCCCTGCGGGGCTGAGCATAAATACGTCCGGCACCATCATTGGCACTCCCAGCTCCCATGGAACATCTACCTTTACCATCAACGCGACGGATAACGGAGGTATGACTCCGAATCTGGTGGTCAAATCACCGGCGTATACCATCACAGTTACTCCGCCTCCTCCGCTCGCAATACCGACGACGACCCTGCCCGGCGCACTTGTTAACACCAGCTACAGCGCAGCCATCGTGCCCGCTGGCCCCGGCGGTGTTCCGCCGTACACGTGGAGTATTACCTCGGGCACTCTTCCGCCTGGCCTAAGCCTGAACGCCACCAGCGGCATAATCAGTGGTGTCCCCATCCAGGATCCTTCCTGTCCTCAATATCCTTGCGTCTATACTATTTTTCCAAAAGTCACGGACTCGGCGATTCCTTCACAAACGGCCTCCGCCGCGACCGGCGTCACCATTACAGTCGCCACCGTTCCGCCGCTGCAGTCCGTAACTCCGCCTCTTCCCACCGGTGACGTAGCCGCCCCCTACAACGGCACGCTGAAAGCGACCGGCGGAGTGCAGCCTTACAACTGGAGCATCGCCTCCGGACAGCTTCCTTCGGGACTGCAGCTGGACGCAGCGACCGGCGCCATCACGGGAACGCCCATACTCGCCACCACCGCGAACTTCTCCGTGCAAGTAAAAGACGCAAATTCCACCGTCTCTGCGCCGCAAGCTCTGACTGTCACGATCGCCGTCGGTACCGCAAGCACGAACGAACTGATCAATGGCCCTTACAGTTTCCTGTTCCACGGTTTCGACGCCAACGGCAACGTGCTCATGGCCGGCAACTTCAACGCCGATGGCTCTGGCAACATTACCGGCGGACAGCTCGATAGCAATCGCTTCGGCGGCGTCCTGGGCGTCTTCACAGGTTCCTCGTTCACTGGAACCTACACGGTCGGCAACGATGGCCGCGGCACCATGCAACTCATCGTCACCAACAGTAAAGGCGCGGTCGCCACCTTTAATTACTTGCTGGCGATTTATTCCAACAACACCATCGCCATGATCGAGAATGACACACTCGGCACGCCTCAGACCCACGGATCCGGCACCATCAAGCCGGTAATCGGCGGCACTCTCACGGCCGCAAACTTCAGCGGCAACTACGTCTTCGAACTTGACGGACAGGATGTGACTAACAAACCGGAAGTAATCGTGGGCGTCGTTCACGCGGACAACAGCTCCATGCTCAGCCCCGGCACCATCGATATCAACGATGCGGGAACCTACACGCCGGCCCTCGCGCTCTCCGGCAGCTTTTCGGTGGGTTCCAGCAACAACAAAGGCGTGATGTTCTTGACGTTCCAGCTTCCCAGTTCCGCTCCTGTTCAGTTGGAATACACGTTCTACTTCGTTTCAAGCTCCGACATTTTCTGTATCGCGATCGATCCCACCGACACCACGCACCCGCGTCTCGCCGGCGAATTGTTCCTGCAACAGCCTTCGGCATCGTTCACCGCCACAGCTCTGGATGGAACCAGCGTCGCGACAGGAACCGGTTTGGATGGCGCAAACTCGAGCGTTTTTGCCGGCCTTCTCACTGGCAATGGAGTCAGCGCCGCGAATCTCACCTTCGACCAAAATGATGGCGGCACCGTCACGCTCAATAACTCGGCCGCTGGCAGTTTCACCGCAGACCCCAGCGCCAATGGCCGGTTTGCTTTCACCGGATTGGGAGCGCGAATTTCTGCGGCCTATCTCACTGCCCCGAATCAAGGACTCTTGATCGGCTCCGATGGCGCCGTCACCTACGGCCGCTTCGACGCACAGACGTCCGTCGCTCCGTTCAATTCCGGATCGATCCTGGGCGGCTACACGCTGAGCGCGCCCGGAACTTTGGACGCTGCGACCCTTGACATCGTTGGCCAGTGGAATTCACCGAACGGAACAGGCAGCATCCTGGGCGTGCTCGATGAAGTGGACAATAACGGCACCGCACACACGAATCAGTCCATCGCCGGCACAACCTACTCCATTACGGGCGCCACTACGGGACGCGGCACAATGACGACCAATTCCCCGATTGGCTTGCCCACCAATCTGATAATTTACGTCGCCTCTCCGTCCAGCTTCCGCGCAATTTCCGCCGATTCAAACCCCGGCAACGCGCATCCTCTAGTCATCTACCTTGATCACTGATCCAAATCCGGCCGACAAGGGCTTTCGTAGCGACGGCTGTCAGACCCTCAAGCGGTTTTCAGTCGTCGCCGACCTGTTGCCGCCTGGCATCATGGAGTGCGGAGGCTCGCCTCCGCTTTCGCTTCGGCGAGGCTTGCCTCGCCGCCGGTTCAAGCCATCTCTAGCTGTCCTGTTCGTCGCCGCAATCTTCTCGCCCCAGGCCTTCGCCCAGCAATCGCTCGAACCTCCTCCCCACGCCAAAGTAATCCCGCTGAATCCCGCCCCAGGCCGTTTCACCGAACCAAGCATCGCCGTCAACCCCAAAAACCCAAATCAAATCGGCGCAGCCTTCCAGGTTCCCACCGGCATTGCCTATTCCGAAGATCGCGGCGAAACGTGGCAAATCGCAAAACACACCGCGCCCGAAAATTACCGCGTTTCCGGCGACGTCTCCATCACCTACGACTCGCGCGGCCACGCAATCCTCTGCTACATCGCTTTCGACAAACTGGGGACATCGCAATACTGGGCGCACAATGCCACGCGCAACGGCGTTTTCATCCGCCGCTCGCTCGACGGCGGAAAAACCTGGGAAGCAAACGCCATCTCGGTAGACGAGCAGCCGACCCGCCCGGTGATGCCGTTTGAAGACAAACCCTACGTCGTCGCTGATAACAATCCCAATTCGCCGTACGTCGGGAATCTCTACCTCGGCTGGACCGAGTTCAGGCTGGAAAAAACCGTCATCCTCTTTTCTCGCTCCATCAACGGTGGGAAAACCTGGTCGCCCCCTCAAGAAATCAGCACGCACGAGGGCCTGCCGCGCGACGATACTGGCGCCGTCGAAGGCTTCACCGCCGCTGCAGGCGCCGACGGCACGTTGTACGCAGCCTGGGCCGATGGCAGCACCATCGCCATGGCCATCTCGCAAGACGGAGGCGCGACTTTCACTCCCTCGCGCGCGATTCTCGACACAGCGCCATCCTATTACGGCGTCGAAGCCGTCGAACGCGCCAACGGTTTCCCGCAGCTCGGCATGGATCCCAAGAACAATCGCCTCTTCATCACCTTCAGCGATTATCGCAATGGAGACGTGGACGTCTTCTGCGCCACCTCAACCGATCGCGGAGCCACCTGGAGTCCGGCAGTCCGGGTCAACAACGATCCTCTTCACGATGGCGCCGACCAATTCTTCCAGTGGCTATCGGTTGACCCCAGCGATGGCGCAGCCAACGTCGTCTTTTACGATCGCCGCGCCGACCCCAACAATCGCGCCCTTTCGGTCGTCTTGGCGCGCTCGACCGATGGCGGCCAAACCTTCGCAAATTACACGTGGGCTACTCAACCATTCGATCCGGAAGGAAATTTCATAGGCGACTACAGCGGAATCGCTGCCCTGAATGGACGCGTCTACGGAGTTTGGACCGGCCGTGCAACCACGGCGCCGCCTCATCCCCAGTCGAACAATCCATCAGCGGCAAAAGCACCGAACGAGAAGACCGCGGATAGCGCGGGCAACCAAGAACACGCCGAAGAATACTCAGGTCTGAAAATGGCCAACACAATAATCCAACTCGGCATCGCCGACTTCTCGACCCCAAAGCAATAGGATCGCGAACCAGCGCCGGAGGCGCGGCACAAGCTTCACACGTACTCGCCGCCTGCCCGACGAAACGAAACTATTTCTTGTCCTTGTCTTTCTCCACCAACTTCAACGCCGCTGAATTAATGCAAAATCGCAACCCGGTCGGCTCCGGCCCGTCCTCAAACACATGCCCCAAATGCGCATCGCATTTGCTGCAAATCGCCTCGGTGCGCGCCAGCCCATGGCTCGTGTCACGCTTCATTTCCACATTGTCTTCGGCCACTGGCTGGTAATAACTCGGCCACCCCGACCCCGAATGATATTTCGCTTCCGACTCAAATAGCGGCTGCCCGCAGCAAACGCAAACATACGTCCCCGGCGTTTCTGTGTTCTCGTACTCGCCCGTGAACGGCGGCTCGGTCCCCTTCTGCCGCGTCACATAATATTGATTGTCATCCAACTTCGACCGCCACTCCGCATCGGTCTTTCGTATTTTTTCGCTCATGCATATAGCTTACACGAAATCGCCATTTCCCAAACTCGACCACGCGTTCAAAGCGTGGGGGCACGGCATGCCGTTCCCGCTCAAACGCCGCAGCGCCAACCTGCTCGCTAATCGCACACATTTCCCACGCCAACGCTCCCAACCCAGCCGAAACCGCCAATCCCTCGGCTATACTCGTCAATATGCCCCAACGCCTCAGGGTCAGATGCGCCCAATCTTGCAGCGTCCTCGCCATGAGCATCATCCAATCCACCGGAGCCAACCAGTGAACGAAGTCTTCATCTGCGACGCGGTCCGCACCCCCTTCGGACGCTACGGCGGCGCGCTAGCGAGCATTCGCGCCGACGATCTCGCCGCGATCCCCATTCGCGCGCTCATCGCTCGCAATCCCACAGTAGATTGGGCCTCGCTAGACGACGTTATCTACGGCTGCGCCAACCAAGCCGGCGAAGACAATCGCAACGTAGCGCGCATGGCGCTGCTCCTCGCGGGCCTGCCGAAAGAAGTCCCCGGCGCCACCGTAAATCGCCTCTGCGGCTCCAGCATGGACGCAACAGGGACAGCCGCTCGCGCCATCCGCTCCGGCGAAACGGACCTGATGATCGCCGGCGGAGTCGAAAGCATGACCCGCGCTCCCTTCGTCACCGCCAAATCAGACAGCGCCTTCAGCCGCACTGTCGAAACGTTTGACACCACCATCGGCTGGCGCTTCGTGAATCCCGCAATGAAATGCCAATACGGCGTGGACTCGATGCCCGAAACCGCCGAAAACGTGGCCGAAGAATTTCACGTCGGCCGCGCCGACCAGGATGCTTTCGCCTATCGCACTCAGCAGCGCTGGGCCCGCGCTCACGCCGCGGGTTTCTTCAAAAAAGAAATCGTGCCCGTCCCAGTGCCACAAAAAAAAGGCGACGCCAAAATCTTCGACGCCGACGAGCATCCTCGCCCGGACACGACTCTCGACGGTCTCGCCAAGCTCAAACCCATCGTCAAACCAAGCGGCACCGTCACCGCTGGCAACGCGTCCGGCATAAATGACGGTTCTTGCGCCCTGCTCTTAGCTTCCGAAGAAGCTGTTTCAAAATACGGACTCACGCCGCGTGCGCGACTGTTAGCCACTACGACAGTCGGCGTAGCTCCGCGCATCATGGGTTTCGCGCCCGCACCCGCCACAAAGAAGATCCTACGAAAAACTGGCCTGACGATCGCACAGATAGACGTGATCGAACTCAACGAAGCCTTCGCCGCACAAGCCCTGGCCGTAACCCGCGACCTGGGCCTGCCCGACGACGCCGAGCACGTCAATCCCAACGGCGGCGCTATCGCCATCGGACACCCCCTAGGTGCCAGCGGCGCGCGCCTCATCACAACCGCGATGTATCAGCTGCAAGACACCAAAACTCGCTACGCCCTCTGCACCATGTGCATAGGCGTGGGTCAAGGCATAGCGACCATCATCGAACGCTGCTGAAACAGGCACTTCTTGGGGATCGATTTCTTTGCGAACTCTGTGTTCCGACCTCCGCGCTCTCTGCGTTAAGCCTTTGAAGTTGCACTCCAAACCACCCACCGTTTGTCCCGTGTCGAATCGGCACCTAAACCTCCGGAATTGTCACTTTTCCACCCAAACCTCCACAAAAGCCGCGCGTGGCCAACAGCTAACCCATTGATACGAAAACATTAAAGTGCTGGCGCGGGAATTGCCCCTAATAACACAGGCGACCTCCGTTTGGGCGCCCTATCTTTATCAAAGCTGCCGAACCCTTACACCGAAGGAGCTGTTCATGAAACTCAACCTCGCGCTCGGCACTTTGGTTCTGTTTGCTTCAACCGCACTTTTCGCGAAAGACCCTCCGAGCTACGACAAAGGCATCCTGCTTTCCATGCAGTCCACGATGTGTGCCACCGCCGAAAACGGCGTCAAGACCGTCGCGGGAGAAACTCCAGGCTCCGACTCGAGCCGCAAGAAAACTCCGGAAGTCCTCTGCCAGGAGTACGTCCTGCAAGCCGATCACATCACGTACCACATCCGCGCGAAGGACGATAAACACCCGCTGCTTCTCCCCGTCGGCCAAGCCGTTCAATTCAGGATTCACCGCGACAAGATGTACCTCCGCGAGCTCGAAGGCGACCAAAAGGAACACGAGTACACGGTCATATCCATGGAGACGCGTCAAGACGCTCAGGACTCCGAAACGTCGAATAGGCCCCGGTCCCTTTAAACTTTCTACCGCACTTCACTTCGGCGCATTCTGCGGTGTGTGCGAACTTTCATTCCAAGTCGCTGCGTGAACCCCGCGGCTCTCCATCACGCGCCGGGTAACTTGCCGCTCTAATTGCTTCAGCGGATACATCCCGTCCGCCTGTCCCGCCGCGTAAATATATCCCGGCATGCCTCACACCACGGACGTCGCCTCATCCTGTACGATCACTTCCCCGCCCGCGCTGCGTATCTGTTCCGTTCCCCGCGCTCCATCGTTTCCCATCCCAGTCATCGCCACAGCCAATACACCGCCGCCAAAAACCTGTGCAACCGAGCGGAACAGCACGTCTACCGAAGGACGGCACGAATTTTCCTGCGGCCCTTGATTCAAATGCAGCAAGTTGCGATTTTCCGTGCGCTCCACCCTCATGTGAAAATTTCCCGGCGCGATCCAGGCGTGACCGCTTTCTAATGCCACTGCTTCGCTCGCCTCGGAAATAGGAATGGCGCTGCGCGAAGCCAAACGCTCGGCAAGCTGCCGCGTAAATACCGGCGGCATGCGTTGCACCGGCAGCTTCGGGTAAGCCTTGCGAAGGGCGACCAGCGTTTCCAGGCCGCTCATCCCCGGCATTTCGATGTCGAGCGTGACCAAATCCGGATTCACCAGCGGCAGTTTGGCCAGCGCCGCCCGTCCGTCGCTAGCCGACCCCACGATTGCGAGCGCCCGATCTTCAGCCAGCGTGTCGCAAACAATCTTCCGGACAACGATCGAGTCGTCCACCGCGAAAATGCGCAAAGGTGTCTCGGTTGAGCAGAAGAATCTTTGTAGGCCACAGCTTTAGCTGCGGCGTAAACGCAGCAATGCCGGTGCGGCTTCAGCCGCTCGCGTAACGCGGTCGCGCCACATACGGCGGACCTGGCAATAAAGCCGCATTCCCCGCCGAGCGTCGCGCCATTTCGCACACACAGACACGCTCCCTCAATAGCTTGTATCGTCATTTAATCGAAATTGGATTAAGGTGACGCCTGACATTTGGCAGAGAGATAGACCTCTCCGCCACGACTGTTCGCTATGGTAGGATTCGCCGACGTGCATCACTTCCTATGAGCCCAACGCAATCCTTCTGGAAACAGTTCCCTCGCAGATCAACCGTTATCTTCTTGCTGGGCGTCTTTCTCATTTTCAGTACCATGGCGTTTGTAAACGACATGATGGGGCTCGGCCGCCAGCCAACTGCTGCCCTTGTGCTGAGCGTCCTGATCTTAGGCGTGTTTCCGGTGTTGTACGCCTTCTCAGGCTTTGCTCTCCGCCGCAAAGCCTGGAAAGCGATCGTGCCCATCTTCATAGTCCATTACTCGCTGATGAGCATGATCGCCCATTTGCTTCCGCTTCCGCCGCGCCCCGAACAGATGAGCCCGACCGAAATCGCCCGGCTCGATAACAGGCTGAGCTTTGACGGGCTGGCTACAATTTTTGCGGTGTGGCTCGGCTACGGCTGTTTCGTCTACGTCTCCATCACCGAATCCCGCCGGTACTTGCGCGTCCGTGCGGAAATCGAGTTAGCCGCCGAAATCCACAGAGTGCTGGTCCCGGCGATCGAAACGAAAATTGGCGGTTATGAATTTTACGGGCGCTCGTTTCCGAGCGGTGAGGTCGGCGGCGATTTAGTCGATCTCGCCGGATCTGACGAGCATTGGGTAGCCTATGTCGCGGACGTGTCGGGCCACGGCGTAGCACCGGGAGTCGTCACTGGCATGGTGAAGAGCGCGTCTCGTATGCTGCTCAGTTCCGGCGATGATGCGGCGCATCTTCTCCAGCGGTTGAACGAAGTTCTCTACCCATTGAAGAAACCGGACATGTTCGTCACGTTTTGCTTTGTGGCCAGGAACGACGCCGGCTTGCGCATCGGACTCGCCGGCCATCCGGCGATTCTCCACTTCTGCGCGCGCTCCAATCAGATCGCACAATTCGAATGTCCAAACATGCCCCTGGGAATTTTTCCTTCCGGAGATTTCGAAAGCTCCGGGATTCAGGCCGAGCCAGGAGACGTCTTCGCGCTCTACACCGACGGATTCCTCGAACAGGCGGACTCCGCGGGCGAAGAATTCGGCCTCACGCGGCTCCAAGCGGAATTCCACAAACACGCCAAGGAACCCTTGGACGCAATTTGCCGCAAGTTACAGGAAAGCCTGGCTCGTCACGGCACTCAATTCGACGACCAGTCGATCCTGCTAATTCGCAAGCTATAGCCGCGTGACGCTCAGCCAGTCCTACGCAATCTGCAAGGTCTTGTTAACGTCCATCATAATCGCGGACGCAGTCGGCTCAGTCAGCCCGCCAGCCAGAGTAGTCGGCACTCCGCGCGCTTCGGCATCAACGCGATAAGAAATCGGCCCAAGCTTGCTGACCGCCCAATTCATCCCCGCGACCACATTTTGTTGGCCGCTGTTCGGATTCGGGTTGGCTACGATAATCACGTCTCCGGCAGCTTTCAGCACATGGTTGCGCACGATCACGCGGTGAATAGCCTCTTTCGGGATAGTCGTGCCGCCCACCTCGATGCCCGTCTTCGAAACGCGGAATGTCGACGGCGTGCGGTACTGCGTGGCTTGTTTCGAGTGCATCAAAAGATACATCGCGCCGTAAACGAACCCGGCTGCAATCAGCCCATACAGAAAGCCCGTCGACAGCGCAAGTAACACCAGCAAAGTACCCGGAATCGCCACCAGCAGCCACGGTGCCGGCACCTTTTCCGGTGTAGTGGAAATTTGTGTTGCGTCCCCGACTTGTTGACTGTCATATCCCGCCATCTTGTTCCTCCCCTTTCGATGCGGCCCAGAAATCCGCGCGCAAATTCAAGCGCCGGCCTGCCTGTCTCTAGTTGTCTATGCGGGGATTTTTGTCTTGACCGCCCGGTTGGGCATCCTTATACACCCGGTGCAAGCCAAGCGCAAAAAATTTCTTCCCCGCATAAACCTCACGCCCGCACGATCCATCCCGCCACAGGCCGCGCTCCTGTCCCACTTACTACGCTATGCGCAAAGGAACGAGTAAAACCATCATGCCCTGCCCCCTTTTTTAGTTGCTCGTGCCTCCAGGCAGAACAACTCTGTGGAACTCACCATCGGCTATATAATGTCGCTATGAGGATTCTTCTGTTCAGTGGCAAAGGTGGCGTAGGCAAAACAAGCCTCGCGGCAGCGACCGGTGTAAAGCTCGCCGCGCTCAACTACCGCACGCTGGTGATGAGCATCGACCCAGCTCACAGCCTCGCCGATTCCTTCGATCTGGAAACACAGCTCTTTCACGATGAAACCTCGGATCCACTTCCAATCACTGATCGACTTTCGATCCTGGAATTGAATATTCAGAAAGAGATCAAGCGCCACTGGCAGGAAATTTCCTCTTACGTCAGTTCGGTACTCCGCACCACCGGCATCAGCGGAGTCGAGGCCGAAGAGCTCGCGATTCTTCCCGGCATGGAAGAGCTCAGCGCCATGATGTACATCAACCAATATCGCCGCGAGCAGCGCTACGACGTGATCGTCCTCGATGCGGCACCCACCGCCGAATCGCTCCGTTTCATCAGCATGCCCACCACGCTCGACTGGTACATGAAGCACATTTTTCCGTTCCAGCGCAATCTGCTCAAAGCCGTGCGCCCCATCGCGAACCGCGTCGCGCCTTTCGATCTCCCCACGGACAATTACTTCGTCAACATCCGCAATCTCTTCGACAAGCTAGAGGGCGTCGATGATCTCCTCGAGGATCCGCAAACGACCAGCGTCAGGCTGGTCACCAACCCCGAGAAAATGGTCCTGCGCGAAACACAGCGTGCCTTTGTTTACTTCTCGCTTCACGGACTCACGGTGGATACGGTCATTGTCAATCGCGTGCTCCCGCCCGACGTCAGGGACAGCTGGTTCAGCGAGTGGCACGCGTCCCAGGAAAAAGTCCTGAAAGAGATCGAAGAGTATTTCGCGCCAGTTCCTGTAAAGCGCGTGCCCTTGTTCGCCCACGAGGTCCTCGGTAAGCAGCGGCTCGAAGATCTTGCTCGCATCCTGTATCCCGGCGATGATGATCCTTCCGCCGTCACCCGCACGGAAAGGCCCTATCACTTCGGAAAAGGCGACGGAGTTTACGAAGTCCGGGTACAATTGCCTTTCGCCACCAAGGGCGAGATCGGCTTGTTCAAGAAGGGCGACGAACTCGTAGTCGAGGTCGGCACCTTCCGCCGACATATAGGCCTTCCGCGGTCCATGGCTGCGTTGCAGCCGGGCCGGGCCAGGCTCGAAAATCGGATCCTGACAGTAGAAATGAAGGAGGCACAATGAGTGAGCAACAGGCTAGTCAAAGTGAAACGAGCCAGCGCGCCCACGCTGAACGTTGCGTCTGCAATGAAGTCTTCGATCACGTCCGCGACCTCTTCGGTGTTCCGCCAGCCGCGAAAGAGCATCTGGCAAATTCACGGATCGAATTCCTCAAAGCGATCCGCAGCGTAATAGACGCGCGCATCGAACGAGTATCCAAATCCGCGAGCCAGGGCACGCGAATCGCCGTCGAATAACGATCCATGGCGGCAAGCGCTGCCGGCAGGCAGAAAACTGCGCGCCCACTGTCTTTATGCACGCCCACCACACTGGCCATCGTTTGCTGGCCTCGCTCCATGAAGTGCTTGTATTTGTGGAATGCACAACCAGAACGCAATAGTTGATAGCAGGTCCTATTCTCAAGAGCCATCCAACTGTCTTCGTGCGTTGACTTGCCTTCCCGCTCAACCTAATATGTGCGCCACATGCCGGACGCGTCGTCTCTGATCGGCCAGACAATCTCGCACTACCGCATCATTGAAAAGCTCGGTGGCGGAGGCATGGGTGTCGTTTACAAAGCCGAAGACACCGAACTCGGCCGCTTCGTCGCCCTGAAATTCCTGCCCGACGACCTCGTGCGCGACGCCCTGGCGCTCGAACGCTTCCGCCGCGAGGCCCGCGCCGCCTCCGCTCTGAATCATCCCAACATCTGCACCATCTACGAGATCGGCCAGGGTGACGGACATCCGTTCATCGCCATGGAATTTCTCGAAGGCATGACGCTGAAGCACCGCATCTCCGGCCGCCCGCTGGAAATGGAGTTGCTACTCGACCTGGGCATCGAAATTGCCGACGCCCTCGACGCGGCACACTCCAAGGGCATCGTCCATCGCGACATCAAGCCCGCGAATTTATTCATTACCGATCGCGGCCACGCGAAAATTCTCGATTTTGGCTTGGCCAAGCAAATTCTGGCCGCGTCCGATGCCACGCGCACCACGAATCCCTCAGATCTCACTGTGGACACACCGTCCGTGAGGGAAGCGGACCTCACCAGCGCGGGTACAGCGGTCGGCACTGTCGCGTACATGTCGCCCGAGCAAGCACGCGGAGAGCCGCTGGATGTCCGCAGCGATCTTTTTAGTTTTGGCGCGGTGCTTTATGAAATGGCCACCGGCGCAGTTCCCTTCCGTGGCGCGACGACCGCAGTCGTCTTCAACGCTATACTCGAAAAACCGCCGGCGCCGGCGGTGCGCCTGAATCCGGATATTCCGCCGCGCCTCGAAGAAGCCATCTCCAAAGCGCTCGAAAAAGATCGCCGCATGCGTTATCAGCACGCGTCCGAACTGCGGACCGATCTGGCGCGCCTCAAACGCGACACCGGCTCGAGCCGCGTTTCCGGTGCGGTCATGTCGGCACAAACGATGGCGCAAACTTCCGGCGCGCAGCCACACGCGGAAACCGCCGCGCAACCAACGCCTTCGAGCGGCCATGCCATCGCCGCGATGACTCCGTCCGGGGGCACTAGCGCCGCGCCGATTCCTAGCGCTCAACCCTCGGCCTTCGGCGGCGCAGGTTCCTCGGCTGCAGCCACTCCCACTGCGCCCTCAGCCACGACACAAACGCAGCTGCCACCCCAAGCGCCGACATCTCCCATGCGCAGGCAGCCACGCAACCGCTTGCTCCTAGTCGCGGCAGCCGTACTCGTCGCCATCATCGCCGTCGGTGCATACGTCTTCACGCATCGCGGCCCAAAGCTCACAGGACAAGGTTCCATCGTGCTCGCCGATTTCACCAATACCACGGGTGACGCGGTTTTCGACGGCGCGCTGCGCCAGGGCCTCGCAGCACAGCTCGCGCAATCTCCTTTCCTGCACATTCTCTCCGATAGACAAATGCAGCAAACGCTCCAATACATGGGCCAGCCGGCTGCGGGACGTGTGACCAACGAACTCGCGCGGCAAATCTGCCAGCGCACGCAGTCTGCCGCGGTGATGGAAGGATCGATCGCGCAAATCGGCAACACCTACAATTTGATTCTGAACGCGCTTAACTGCGCGTCCGGCGAAACTCTGGCGACAGCCGCGGCGCAAGCTCCCGACAAAGATCACGTCCTCGGCGCGTTGGGCCAGGCCGCTGAGGACATTCGCGGAAAGTTGGGCGAATCGCTCGCCTCCATTCAGAAGTTCAACACACCGATCGGCGAGGCTACGACCTCTTCGCTGGAAGCCCTGAAGGCCTACAGCCTGGGATTGCAGGCGCGCGCGAACAAGGGTGAGGAAACCGCGGCGCCTTTCTTCAAGCAAGCGATCGCCCTCGATCCCAATTTCGCCATGGCCTACGCCACGCTGGGCCAGGTGGAAACCAACATGGGAGAGCGCAGCGTAGGCGCCGAATACACCAAGAAGGCCTACGCCTTGCGCGACCGCGCGAGCGAAGCGGAAAAGTTCTACATAGATTCGCACTACTACGACAACGTGACCGGCGATGTGGATCAGGGCATCCAGGTGTATCAGCTCTGGACGCAGACCTATCCGCGCGACGGGATCCCTTGGAACAATTTGGGAGTTTCCTATAGTCTGCTGGGCCAATGGGAGAAATCGCTGCCTGCCGTACGCCAGGCCAATCAACTCGACCCCGACGACAGCATCTCGTTCGTCGCCCTTGCTGGAAGCTATGTTGGTCTGGGGCGATTTGATGAGGCCAAGGCAACGCTTGACCAAGCCATTGCACGAAAGCTGGATGTTCCCAATCTTCACCAGATGCTTTACTTGCTCGCCTTTGTGCAGAACGACCCACCCACCATGGACCGCGAGCTTTCGATTTTTGCTTCCAAGGGACCCACGGCTGAAGCGTTATCGTTCGCGTTGGCGGGGCAAACGGAGGCGTACTCCGGGCGGATAGAAAAAGGGCGTGGTTCGCTGGAGCGCGCACGTACGGCCTACGCGAGCTTGCATCGGGACGAACCCGCAGCGCAAGCCCTCAATACATTGGCGATAATCGCAGCAGAGGTGGGCGACGACGCCGGTGCACGCAAGGGTGCTGTTGCTGCCTTGGCGCTGAATTCTGCGTCGCTGCGGGTGCGCACCGATGCTGCATACGTTTTCGCGCGTGCCGGCGACGCGGCCCGCGCCGAATCCATCGCTGCCGAGATTGCCAAGGATCATCCTTCTAACACACTCACCAATGGATTCGATCTCCCCACGATTCACGCCGCGATTGAGATCGGCCGCAACAATCCAGCCAAAGCAGTCGAGATTCTCCAGCGCGCCGTGCCTTACGACCTCGCCAATCAAAGGCGCATGCTCAGCACCTACCAGCGCGGCCGTGCGTATTTGGCGCTGCACAAAGGGACCGAAGCCGCAGCGGAGTTTCAAAAGATCGCAGACCACCCAGGTGTGGTGCACAATTCAGTCACCGGCGCGCTTGCGAAACTGGGCCTAGCTCGCGCATACGCCCTCGAGGGCGACACAGCCAAAGCTCGCGTCACCTATCAAGACTTCTTCGCCCTCTGGAAAGACGCCGATCCCAAAATTCCACTCCTCGTCGCCGCCCAATCCGAATACGGCAAATTGCAGTAGCTCATCTAGAAATCAGTAAGTCTGTCTGACTCACAACCCGCGCTGCGATCAGGGCCCGGCCAACCTAGCCTTCGGTGGCGCGAGCAAGAGCAGTGCTAAGCCGATGATCGCGAGCGGAAGCACGGCGCGCAGCAGATCCGCGCGCGGGATCACACTTCGGTATGCCTGCAAGGCCATAATCGCGGCATGAGCGATGCTCGACCAAGCCGTGAACGCGATCAGGCTCCGGTTCGCGGACGTGTTGCGCAAGGCCAGCAGAAGGAAGACTCCCAGCGTAGCATAGACGACTCCCAGCATCTGGTCCGCGGGTTCGTTCGTGGTCGTGATGGCATAGAGACCAGCCACGAAGAGCAAGCCTACCAACGCCAATACGATCTTCAGCGCTCGTTCCCGAATCATGGTGTCCTCCCTGCACAGGCCTGAAACCAAAAAATTTGCGCCTACAGCTTTCAGCGACACGCCGCGTGATCAAAATGCGCTGTGGAGTAAATCGCGGGGAGCTGCTCCACGGGGCCGTCTCCGTTGTAAAGCGGTGCGCGATAAATCCCATGCCGTGCGGCAATCCTCTCAATCTGCTCGACCGGCCCCCGAGTGATGAACCCTCTTCCCTGCGAGAAAGGCTCGAACCGCCGCTCGAGCGCCAGAGCCATACCTTCGAGGAGACACCCATGAACCACATCGGGGAACGGATGCCGGTTCAAAACTCCACGAAAATCCGGCGCGAACCGCAATCCTCCGGTGATCTGTCCCAGGCCTCCGAAGAATACTTTCGCGCCAGGCAGCTCCGCTTTCGAAGACAAATTCTTCGGATAACCCGCATCGCAAACGATTGCATCGGGCGCGATTCGCCCCAATAGCAACGAAGGGGCCGCTAGACTCGCCGCGCAAATCACGAGGTCAGCCTCTGCGGAGAATTCCCGGAGATCGGTCGCGATCTCCACATCAACTCCGTCGGCTTGCAACTCCGCTCCAAGCCTGTGCAGCCGCTCCACGTTGCGCGCGTTGAGCAGCACTCGCCTCACCATCGGCGCCAAACAGCGCGCGCAGCCGGAACCCACATCTCCAGTTGCCCCGACGACGAGCAGCGTTGAACTTTCCAAGTCCCGGCCTTCCAGCGCGCACATCTTCTGGATGCCTTGAACGATGAAGGCAACAGTCAACGTATTGCCTGTCGTAAAAACCGTATCGTGCCTTTCCGGGAGCTGGTCGAAGTTGCCCTCGATCAAAATCGAGCTGAATCCGCCGAGACTCACAATCTTCGCGCCAGCCTTGATGGCGTAAGCCGCCGCCGCGCGCACGCGAGCAACGTTTTCGCACACGTAGCCAGCTCCCAGACGGTCCGGAGGAATAAATGACTCAATATAGAGGCCGTGCGCCTTCTTGCCGGCGATAGATGCGGCCTCTACGTGGCACACTGCTCTGGGCGGAATCCACGGAAGGATGTCCTTGATTTCCTCGTCCGGCAAAGGTGTACGCTCCGGTCCGCGCAGAACAGCCAGTACATCCGCGGCCGCCCTCCAGCTTTCCTGATGCCCGATCAGCGCGAAATCAACCTCGCGGGTCCGCTCACGCGTGATTACACCGGCAATTGAGCCACCCATGTTAGCGTCACCTCTCCGGGTACCCCCAGCATGTCGAGCGCCTTCAAATACTGCCGCAGCGAAGCTCCACGGAGCTCAGCCGCACTCAAGCTCACATCAAACAGCGCCGGCTTCACACAACTGCTGTGGCAAACTTCGCAGTGTCCGTCCTTGCATTCCTTTGCCAGCATCTGCGCGAGCGTAGTCATCACGTCCAGATGCAGTCGATAAACTTTGTCGTCGAAGCGTTGCGCGTCTAAGGCTCGCTCGGCCCTCAGAATCGCCATGGCGTGATCAACGTGCTCTTCTTCCTCCGCCGCGATTGTGGAAAAAGTCTTGCCCAGGCTCCCCGGTGCCACTCTCCCGACGCGCGCGTAGCTTGCCACAGCAAATGATTCCAGCATGATTTCCTGCACGATCAGGCAGCCGATAAAATCACGTTCGGCAACGCAGCGCAGGAACGCCTCGCGCAGCCGTTTCCAATGCTTCGCCTCGACGTTATCGGCAGCATTCACTCCAATCTTGCGGCCCTCTGCTGCGAACCGGGCGGCATGCCCTCGTTCAATCTCCGCGTGCTCCAGCGCGTCCGCCACTTCTGCGGGATCGTCACATATCTCCGATAGCGACGTGTAGTTCATCGCCGCCAGCAGTTCACCGGTTATCGCCTGTGCCAGCACGTCCTCCCAAATCGGAGCATTGAGTGGGGCGGAAGTGCATTCCATTGGCGAGCGCTCAACAGAGACAACGCGTTCTATACTTCCACCAGTTGTGTTCATACTCGTTTCTCCTTACGCGAAGATTCAATCAAGCTGCATTCGAATCAGATCGGCTCCCGGTAGCGCCGCAACCGCACCGCAGCCGCGAGGAATATCGCGGCGAACACCAGCCCTAACCACAGGCCCGGGCTGCTCAAAAATCTCAACGGAGTGAATTGCGTCACCGGAATAAAATGCCCATCCACCGGCGTGCCGTCCGGCAGCGTCAGATTGAAGGCTTCCGTCACAAATCCATACGCGCGGTCACCCAGCAGAACGCCCAAATGCACAGTGTGGAACGCAATCCTCTCGAAAACGGCGAACGCTACCAGCGGCAAGACGGCCCATAAGAATGCTGCGCGCCGCGCCCACCCCGAAATCAGCAGCAGCCACCCGTAGAGCGGCGCGTGCCACAGCGTCATCACGGTCACACCGTAGAGCAACCCCACTTCCAGCTGAAAAAATGGCAGTTTCGCCCACATCGTCGCGGCATCCCCGCCGCTCAGCGAAACGACCGCCAAGCCCAGCAGCAGCATGATCAAATGCAGAACCACAACAATTGCAATAGCCAGCAGCGGCAGGATCACCAGCGGAACGCTCGCCTTCGCCAGCACGGTCGTAAGATCCGAAACCGGCAGTGACTTCCAAAAAAGGATGCTGCGATCGCGGCGCTCGCCGTGCAGCGCCTCAAGCGAGTAAAAGAACCCCACCAGAAACGCGGTGAAGACGATGAGCATCGATACGTGGGTGTACGGCATGGCCAGCGCGATCTGCTGACCCATCGGGCTGGTGTAGGTGCGTGTGTGTAGTTCTATCAGTTCACGCACGGTGCGCGGCAGGCCCACCAAGCTGATCAAGAAACCCAACATCACGATAGCGGCGGCGGCCAGCGGTCCGATATAGATCGAACGGTTCTCCCACAATTCGCGCATCACCGACCAACACATCGGCTGAGTCGCAGACATGGCAGCAGGAGCGACTCGCTGCGACTCGAAGGATTCCGGCACAGCGTTTGATGGAGTACTCATCGCGCCGCTCCTTGCGCCACGCCGTTTTGATGGCCCAGCACGGCAACAAACAAGTCGGCGATGCTTGGCTTGCGCACGTCGCCAAGCGCGGCGAGTTGCTGACGATCCACGCGATCGAACAACAAAATGCTTCGGCCCAGCACTTGCCGCTCGTTAATCGGCTTCAGCGCACGCGCCGCCGCAAGCCGATCGGGAAGCACCATCACTTCCAGATAGCGCGACTCGAATTCTTCCATGCTGGAATTCAGCACGATTCGGCCGCGATTGATGAACATCACATCCGTGAGCACGTCCTGGATCTCTTCCACTTGGTGTGTAGTCACCACGATCGTCCGGCTGCGATCGAAGTAATCGTTAAGCAGCGAATCGTAGAATTGCTTGCGGTACAAAATATCCAGGCCCAGCGTCGGCTCGTCCAGCACCAGCAATCTCGCATCAATGGCCATAACCAGAGCGAGATGCAGCTGCGCCACCATGCCCTTCGACAATTCCCTCACCTTGCTGTTGCTCTTGATCGTGGTCTTCGCCAGGAAACTCTCCGCCTTGGCGCGATCGAATCGCGGATGCACGCCGCCGACATAATCAAGCGCCTGCGAAACCTTGATCCACCGCGGCAGCACGGCGACATCGGCAACAAAAGAAACATCACACATCAGCCGCTCGCGCTCGTTCCACGGATCGCGTCCCAGCACTTTCAGTTCTCCCTGATATGGCGTAAGGCCTAGAACCGCGTTCAATGCGGTCGTCTTCCCAGCCCCGTTCGGTCCGATAAGTCCGAGGATTCGCCCTTCCTCGACGCGCAAATCCACGCCGTCCAGCGCTAGAGTTGTTCCGTACGACTTGCGCAGGCCGCGTGCTTCTATCACTGGCATGGCTTCAGCTCCTGTGTTCCGTCTTTGCACGCTTGGCCGCTTCCGCAGCACTCAGCAGCTCCTCCCATGTCAGGCCGAGCCGCTGAATGGTTTCGTAAACCCTGGGCCATTGCTCCGCGACGAATTTCTGCCGTTCGCCCTGCAGCAGCAAATCGCGCGCGCCCTCATTGATGAACATTCCGCGCCCGCGCTTCGTCTCCACCAGCCCCTCATCAACCAATTGTTGGTAGCCCTTGAGAACCGTGAGCGGATTGACGCGATATTCCGCCGCCACATTGCGCACCGACGGCAACGGATCGCCTTCCTTCAGTACTCCGTCCAGTATCATCGCAACCACTCGGTCGCGAATCTGGCGGTAGATTGGCTCACTGTCGTTCCACTCACGGTCCATCATGGGTTCTCGTTAGCCCTTGGAGACATTCTCTCCGTCAATTTGCGCGCTGCAGGTCCATGTGCGCGTGCATCGCCTTGTCCCCAGGCATCATGTAAGTCCAGTCCTCGGTGTGGTGGTTGGCGTCAACGACGGTGAATACGGCGTGGTACATGTGTCCGTAGTCATTGCCGCCGGAAAGATCTCGAAACTCGAATTCCACCGTCTTCCCGTCCGGCGATGCTTTGGCTGTCATGCGCGGGCGGTTTCCGGCGTCGCAATAATGAACCAGCGTGAGTTGGCCGTTATCCATATAAAGCATCGTGACCGGATGATCGTACTTCTTCGAGTCCAACGGCGTTCCCGCTTCCTGCATTTCGTGAACGAGCGCGTTTCCCCTCGAAGTCACACGCAGCGAGACGTGCACGGGCTTGCTCATGTCCATGTCGGCTTGCGGTGGATTGACGCTCACCGGGCCTTCCCAATTCCCCGTTAGAGTCTTCAATGTGTCGAAGGACTTTTCGGCGTCGGACGGTGCAACCGGTGCCGCGCCGGACTGCGCAAAAGCCACGGTCGAGAGCGACAGCAAAACAGCGGTGGACAGCACGGAACGAAGAGCTTTCATGTTCAATTCTCCTTTGGCTACTTTCCTTTCAGGTCCGGTCTCGCCCGTGACCTCACGTGCGAACCGTCATCAGTGTTGTAGTTAACTATAACACTAGATCAAATGCAAGCTTTTTTATCTTTTTCGTATTGGGCCTTTTTGGACGGGATGGATCGAACCGGCACGACGCTGACAGGGGTTTACTCTTCCTGGGAGCCAATACCTTGAAAGTGGAGAACCAAGTTCTACAAGCGTGTTGATCAAGACCTATTCGAGCTTGGCAGGGTCGCGTCCCTGGGGGTTAACCCTCAGTCGTACGTTGCATAGCCGCTCACGTCGGCAGCTCTGTCCCGGCCTGCTCCGCCACCATGTATGCGGCATACCAGTCCGGCCAGTTCTCGTCGCGCTGCCCAGTGCGCTTTTCGTGCTGCCCGTGGGCGGCTTCCGCACGCCGGAGCCCACTCGCCAGATCATTCGCCGAAGCGAAGGTCGTTGTGGCGGGGTCAGTGCGGCCGGGCAGCCTCGTCGTAAGCTCTTGGAGCAGCCAGCCGTTGCCATCCGGATCACGGAACGAGGCGAACGACCGGTAGCTGCGATGCTCGGGATCCGGACCATTCACCCGGATTCGCCCAAACAGGTAGGGCTCGTCCGTGCCCGCGTACACGTCAGCCGCGCCATGAAACACCCCGCTGATCTCGACGCCGCGGTCGACCAGCTCTTTGCGCGCAGCCTCGATGTCGGAGACGATCAGGTACAGGCCTTGGGCGGAGCCGGGCGCTGCCGCAGTGACGTTTTTGCCCAAGATAACGGAGCACGCAGAGCCGGGTGGTGTGAACTGAATCACGCGGAAGTCCTTGCCGCTGTCGTAGTCGGCATCGAGCCGCCACCCGAGCCTCCCGTAGAACTCCTTCGCACGGTCGACATCAGAAACAGGGATGACGACGATTTCGAACTTCATGTCGAGTGGCGCGGCCTTTGGGTCGCTAATACGGACTGGCTTGGTGCTCACGGCTGCCTCCTGTGTCAGGTGGGATGACGGTCGTGCACAAACTACGCCAGAACAAATCGCCGGTCAAGAAACAGGACCGCGCAATCGAGACAAATCTTGCCAACTCGAATTGGCGATCGCTGCGGGCAGAAATCTTGTAGTAATCATAAGGTAAATGTGGTAGCATCAGTCGGGGCAGAATTGAACCCCATCAAGGACGGAACATGGAGACTGCGGCACCAGCAACGACGCCAGCAAGCCCAACACGACGGAAGGCGCAACCCGTCAAGACCTGGGACTGCGGGAACTTGCTCACGCCGTTTCTCATGCGAGCCTTGCTTCGCCGCTTTCGTCAGAGAGCGAAATAACACCTTCCAGATGTTCACAAGTCGTGAATCACGCCCAACAACTACAATGTTACATTCACCCGAATCACGGCTCTTTCAACCGCCAACCCGGGCGATTAGAAATCGTTGTAACTCCAAGAAAACAAACAACTGGCACTCAGCTCAATCGCCAACTTTCACGCACTTCGCGCATCCAATTGAGCTCTAGCGGGGTCCGGGATCAGGGTCGCGGGCCACGCTTACGGGTCACCAATCACGAATTACAAGTGCAGCTACACAACGTAGAACTTGCGGTAAGTGCGAAAAAACAACAGATTCGCGAATCGGCCTCAATTCCGTAGGTCGTTACTTTTTAGCAGTTTACGTGCACTTTCAGATTGGCAGACAACGTGCCCTTCGGCATAATGGCTGCACTGAGGAAGTCAGGAATTATAGCGATAAAGATCAAGCAGCCTTCGTAGAAATGGAGAGCCAGTCGTGAGCACCAGAGCATTGGTCGGAAGCCAGCCAGTCAGTGAAGTGAAACCCGCCGAGGATATCCCAAGCCCTCGATGGGGCGAACGCATCCACGCCCTTAAGAACATTCCCCGCGTCATGAAGTTCGTTTGGGAAGCTGCTCCCGCAGTCGTCGTCGGTGAGGCGATTGCCCGCGTTGCGGTCGCTTTGATCCCGCTTTCGATGTTGATCGTAACCCGGAGCATCATAGACGCGATTTACGCCTACAAAGCGCATCAAACGCCGCTCCCTGGCTTCTTCTGGTGGCTCGTGGCCCTTGAATTTGGGCTCGCTGGATTCGCCGCCATCGTGGCGCGCTTGATCGACTTTTGTGACACCACCCTGGCTGAACGCTTCATGCGCCACATCAGCATCACGCTGATGAAGCACGCCGCGAACCTGGACCTTCTGTCCTACGAAGATCCGGTCTTCTACGACAAATTGGAGCGCGCCCGGGCCCAGAGCACGGACCGCGTTCAGACCATCAAAATCGCTGGGCGGCTGATTCAGGAAGCGATCACGACGATCAGCCTTGCGGCGGGGATTTTCTTCTACTCCCCCTGGCTGCTTCTTGCACTGTTCGTTTGCGTCGTTCCTGCATTTATGGGCGAGACCCACTTCGCTTTCCTCACCTATTCAATGAGCTTCCAGCAGACCCCGGCGCGCCGCGAGTTGGACTACCTGCGCACCGTGAGCGGAACCAAGGAAGGCGCGAAAGAAGTGAAGTTGTTTGGACTTGCCCCCTTCCTCGTGGGGCGCTATTCCGACGTCGCCGACCGCTTGTACGACCAGACCGTTGGCGTCGCAAGACGCAAACTCACCGTTGGATCGCTGCTCGGCCTGCTCGGCGTGGCGGGATATTACGGGACCTACGCGTTCGTAATTTATCAGACCGTGCACGGCTCGTTGTCCATCGGGAAGTTGACCATGCTTGCGGGCGCAATCGCCGCTGCGAGCACCAACATTCAAGCCGTCTTCATCACCTTTGCCGAGATCGCGAACCAAGCCCTTTTCATGACCGATCTCCTCGAGTTCTTCGACGTACGTCCGAAGATTCAGTCCAACACCGGCGCACTTGCCGCTCCCAAACGCATTCAACAGGGATTCGAATTCAAGAATGTTTCGTTCAGTTATCCCGGCAGCTCACGCGTCATCCTCAAGAACGTGAATTTCAAGCTGGCGCCTTCCGAGCGCATCGCCATCGTCGGAGAAAACGGTCAGGGCAAGACCACTATCGTCAAGCTGCTAACGCGCCTGTACGATCCCACCGAAGGCCAAATCCTTCTCGATGGGCGCGACTTGCGCGAGTACGACCTGGATAGCTTGTGGCAGCAAATCGGCGTTATTTTCCAGGACTTCATGCGCTATGAAATGACGGCGTCCGCAAACATCGCGGTGGGCCGCATCGAGGAACGCCACAATCCTTTCCGCATTCGCGCCGCTGCCAATAAGAGCCTTGCCGAGCAGGCCATCCGCAAGCTTCCCAAGGGCTTCGATCAAGTCCTCGGCTCGCGCTTCGAAGGTGCGGTGGATCTGTCCGGCGGTGAGTGGCAGAAAATCGCCATTGCTCGCGCCTATTTGCGAGATGCACAGTTGCTGATCCTGGACGAGCCTACGGCCGCCCTGGATGCGCGTTCAGAACACGAAGTCTTCCAGCGCTTTTCGGAACTGACCGAAGGAAAAATGTCGCTGCTGATTTCGCACCGTTTTTCGACGGTGAAAATGTCCAACCGCATTCTGGTTCTGAAGGGCGGAGAAATCGCCGAACAAGGTCCGCACGATCAGTTGCTGAAAGACGGTGGACACTACGCGGAGTTGTTCGAACTCCAGGCGGCAAACTATCGGTAATCGCTGCGGAAGTTGCGGTAACAGCTGCGGCGAGTTGGTTGTTGAACAGCTACTTCGACTTCGGGCCTTCGCTGGCCGAGCCGCCGCCTGTGTGTAGGTGCATTTCTACCAGCTCCTGTGGCGCCAGCGGCTGATAAGGCTTGAATCCCGCGCGTTCCATCCCGCGTTGCGCTTCCGGGTTTTTCATGAACGTGTCCCACACAAAAGCCGTTCGCGCATTTTCTGCCATCACCATCGTGATTCCCGAATCAATTCCCACCACATCGCTGTCATACCAGTTGATCAACGGGTTGAAAGCGTCTACAAACCCGTAGCGGCTCCATGTTCCTGCTCCGTAACGATTATCAATCGTCCGCAGCACCCGCATCGCCGGTCCCGGTAGAAATGGCAGAGAACCGGCCGCCGCACAAGGCACCACCGTTCCATCAATTGGTCCCGTCTCCGGCGGCCCACCCCACACCTCATAACCCTTGATCGAATCCGACGCCGTTATCCCCCACAGGTCGTCGCTGTAATCGGGAAACTTGTTCGCCAGGCTCAGACAAAACCGCCGATGGACATCGGTAGCGACGATTGAGTTCTGGAAGTAATCGGCATATTTATCGCGCTTGCCGCGGAAGTCGAACCAAGCTTGGGAATATTGATGCACGAACAGCGGGGCGTATGATCCGATGAACTTGATGCCGTCAAACTCGAACGTTGTCCGTTTCCACGCGTCCCACGTCGCGGGCGGCAACGCGTGAGAAGAAGACCCCAGCCCCAACAGGTACATCATCATCATTTCACTGTAACTGTCCCAGCGATACTGGAGGAACCCGGTTTCGGGAGTCCAGCCATGCGGCAGAATGCGTGTATCTTCCGATAGCCAGTTCCAATCCACCCGGTTGAAGATTTGGAGCGCCAATTGGCTGATTTCCGAGTGCTGAAAGTGCTCGCGGCACATCAGAATCCCGCAAAGCAGGATGGCCGTATCAATCGACGAAAACTCGGCTTGCCACAGACGCTCGCCGGTATTGATGTTGGCCCAGTGATAGAAGAACCCGTGCTCGGTCGGCAACTTCTTCCATAGGAAACGAAGGCAATTGAGAACCCGCTCGCGCGCCTGCGTAAAAGACACGTACCCGCGCTTTTCTCCGATGCACAAGGCCGTGAGACCGAAGCCGGTGGCGGCAATGCTGCCCAGAATCCCGTTATCGGAGGAGCGCACGTTGCAACGGTCCCGTGTGAGGCCGGTTGTGGGGTTGGTTTGATCCCAAAAAAACTGAAAGATGGCTTTTTCGAGCTCTTCGAGGAAGGCGTCGTCCCGGGGAGTCAAGTACGAAGGAGGCGGGAGCTCGGCCGCGAGTGGCACAACTTGCTGGGCCGAAACCCCAGCGCCGACAAGCGGTAGTCCTCTGAGTAGGGGTACGCCGCATGCGGAGGCAACCGCTAGCTGCCTGAGCACTTCGCGGCGCGAAAGCCGCCTTCGCATGAGCCAGTCTTCACCCACAATACAATGTTAGACGATGCGGGGGCCGAATAAAACCGCGCAACCAACCAATGTGATCACTGTTTCGAGGATGGAAAGGCCTTCCGGCTCTGTGCCTTATGGCCCGCCGACGCAGGAAACCTTACGCTTGGAGCCGACGACTCATCGTGAGATCAACCGAGTACGATGCGGATTTGGTGGGTGCTACCGTCGTCCACCAAGTGAATGCTGGCGGCACCAGCCAGCAGTTTCCCGTCTACCTCGGTCAGCGCGACACCGCGAGTTACGCCGGAAGGATTCTCCACCCGGATCCGATAGGTAGAGGAGTGATACCGGAATTCGATTGAATATCCCGGCCATTCCCGCGGAATACAAGGATCGATGGAAAGAGTCATCCCCCGCAGGCGGAATCCGAGTATCCATTCGATGCCGGCGCGATAGAGCCAGCCCGCCGAGCCGGTATACCAAGTCCATCCTCCCCGGCCTACATGCGGAGGCTCGGCATAGATATCGCCTGCGACGGCATAAGGCTCCACCTTGTAGCGCTGCACGCTCGCTCGTGAATTCGAACGGTTGATAGGGTTCATCATGCGGAAAAGCTCGACGGCCTTGGCGCCGTCGCCCAGCTCTGCGAAGGCAATCAGGCTCCAAGTAGAGGCGTGCGTGTACTGCCCGCCGTTTTCGCGAATGCCAGGAGGATAGCCCTTGATATAGCCTGGATCGTGGGCCGGGTGACTAAAAGGGGGCGTAAGCAGCAGGATGAGCCCTTCAGGCCGTCGAATCAATTGCTGATCAACCGCAGCCATGGCCCGGAGGCTGCGCCCGCGCTCCGCGGCTCCAGAAATCATGCTCCAGGATTGAGCAATGGCGTCGACGCGGCACTCTGTATTTGAGGCTGATCCCAGCGGTGTGCCATCGTCAAAATAAGCGCGGCGATACCACTCGCCATCCCAGCCGTCACGTTCCAAGGCGGCTTTGAGGGCACTGACGTGAATTCGCCACTTTTCGGCGCGCTGCGGCTCGCCACGTGCGTCGGCAAACTTGGCAAACTCCCATAGCACCACGTGCAGGAACCATCCGAGCCACACGCTTTCACCTTTACCATCTTGGCCAACGCGGTTCATTCCGTCGTTCCAATCGCCGGTTCCCATGAGTGGCAGGCCGTGAGCGCCCACGCCGAGGCTACGGTCGAGCGCTCGTGCGCAATGTTCGAATAACGTGGCGTGAGTCTCTGAGGTGCGCGGCTCGAAATAGGATTCCTTCTGGCCGTCGGCTAGTTCATCGCCCTCGAGAAACGGCACGGTCTCAGTGAGCACGCTCATGTCACCGGTCCCTTCGATGAATTGGATGACGCAATAGACCAGCCACAGAGGATCGTCTGAAATACGGCTGCGGATGCCGCGGCCAGAGGGAGGATGCCACCAGTGCTGGACGTCGCCCTGGGGGAATTGACGTGCCGCAGCGCGCAGCAAATGTTCGCGCGTGACGGCTCGTTTGGAGACGGTGAGCGCCACGCCGTCTTGGAGTTGATCGCGGAAACCGTATGCGCCGCTCAGTTGGTAAAACGCCGCGCGCGCCCAGATTCGGCAAGAGAGAGTTTGATAGAGCAGCCAGCGATTCAGCAGGATATCCATGCTGGAATCTGGCGTCGTGACTTGTACTGTCCCCAGGACTTCATCCCACTGCCGCGTGACGTCAGCAAAGACTTGATCGAGATCGGCGCCGCGATACCGGGCTATCAGCTCGCGCGCGCGTTCCTTGTTTTCAGTCTGACCCAGGAAAAATATCACTTCGGCGCTGTCGCCGGGACGCAGTTCGACAATCGTTTGCAGCGCGGCGCACGGATCCAGACTCGCGCCCACTTTCCCAGAGAGCTGTGCGCCGCGCTCCAAGCAGGCAGGACGTTCCGGTCCTCCATTGCGGCCGAAAAATTCAGTGCGGTCTCCTGTAACAGAAGTCTGCCGTCCGGCCAAATCCGCAAATACAATGCGGCCGCCAAACTCACCATTCCACGCGCTACGCGCGAACAGAGCGCGCGATTGCGGATCGAGTTCGGTAACAACATAAGGCGCGGAAGCGCTCCGAGAATTGCCCAGCACCCATTCGGCATACGCGGTAACCGAGACCCGGCGCGTACGGCCCGACTCATTACGCAGCGTGAGTCGCGAGATTTTTATCGGGTCTTCGGCCGGCACAAATTGTAAGAGATCCAAGGCAATACCGCGCGAGCCGTGTTGGAAGCGGGAATATCCCTGCCCGTGGCGGGCAACGTAGGTTGCGTCTTCATCCCGGATCGGTAAAGCAGTGGGAGTCCACACTTCGCCGGAGTGTTCGTCGCGGATATAGATCGCCTCAGCTGGCGTGTCGAAAACATGGTCGTTAGACCATGGCGTTAGCTGATTTTCGCGGCTATTGAGCGACCATGTGAAACCAGCACCGGATTCCGACACCAGGAACCCGAAATTCGGATTCGCGATCACGTTGATCCAAGGTTCGGGCGTGCGCAGCCCTTCGCCGAGAACAATCACGTATTCGCGGCCATTCTCCACAAAGCCACCAAGACCATTGAAAAATTGCAACGTCTGCTCCGGCATGGGCAAATCCTGGCGCTTGGTCGCACGGGGCGGACGCTGCAACGGAGGCGCCTCCGTTTCCGTTGTCTGCGAACGTATGATTTGCTCGGCGAGAGTGCCTCGACGGCTCAGGAGCACTGCACGCGCCACTGATTGCAATTGCGCGCGCGCCTGCTCCGAAAGGAGATCGCCGCGGACCAGAAAAATCTTGCCGCTCAGTCCCCCGGAGTCAGGAGAAAGTCTCAGCTTGCTTCCGCGTACCAAGGCTTCGAGAGACTCCTGAAGCTCTTGCACATACGAAGTCGCCTTTTCGTTGACGATGACGACATCGGCTGACAGCTGTTTCATGCGCCAGTATTCGTGCGCGCGCAATAGCTGTCGAATAATTTCGACATCCTCGGAGTCGTCAATCCGAGCCAGAATAATCGGCAAATCGCCGGATATTCCCTGGGCCCACAGCGTCGAGATGTCCAGCGGAGTTCGCGCCAGGACCTCGGCTGCGGGCCGCAGCGATGCATCCACGTACAGGACAGCATTCGCCAAGCGCTGAAACAGAAGTGCCTCTTCCGAACTAATGCCCAGGTGATGAAGCTGAACCTGCGCCTGAGTCCAAGCAAGAGTCAGCGTGCGTTCAAAAGTCCTGACGTCACGATACTTGTCGGCGAGATCGAGGGCTTCTTCTCGGGTGGCAGCGGCGACGGTGGAAAAAATCAGATGAACCGTGCTGCCCGCGGGAACGCGAACCGTGCGGCGCAAGCTCATCACGGGATCGAGGACGGGTCCTACAGTGCCCGACAGTGGGCGGCCGTCCATTACCGACACCGGATTGCGAAGATTGCGCGCGCGGCCAACGAAGCGAGCGCGATCGGTTTCATACTGCAGATCACCGATGCTTTCGCCGTCCACAACCACCACGTGCGCGGCCCACACTGAACTTTCCTCGTCCGAGCGTTTGCGGCGAGTGGCCAGCAGCGCGCCTACGTCCGCCTTGAATTCGGTTTCGACGAATAGCTTCGCGAATGCCGGATGCGCCATATCCGCTGCCTGCGTAGCGAGCGCGAGCTCCGCATAGGAAGTGACCTGGATGTCACGCGCACGCACGCCCAGATTGGTGAGCGAAACGCGGCGCACTTCCGCATCATCTTCGGGAGAAACCACAACCTCAAGAGTCGTAGTCAACGATCTATCGCGTCGGATGATTTCGGCGTGGTCCTCGAAGAAGGCCGCCTCGTATGCGTCGGGCTCAACGGCCGCGGGCTGAAAGCCCGTCGACCAGACCGCCCCCGTTTGTTCATCGCGCAAGTAAATGTACTGACCCCAACAATCCCGCGTAGCATCTTCCCGCCATCGCGTAATGGCCAAATCACGCCATCGGCTATAACCCGAGCCAGCCGCAGTCAGCATCACGGAATAACGGCCGTTCGAAAGTAGATGCGTCCGCGGAGTTACGTCGTGCGGCGTGGCGAAGCGACGAACGACGGGAGGCGTTAACTCGCGCACAGTCGCCGCCGCGGAAACTTCCTCCGCACGCGGCCGAGCAACCAGCACATCGCGTGGTGTGCGCTCCTGCAAAAGCAATTCCGTGGCGCGCACGATCGGTTGCGCATGAAAACGGTTGCACATCGCTCCGCCGTTCAATACATCGTCAAAAGCCACGATAGACATGGCTTGATGGTGAGCCATGTAGGTGCGCACAATCGCGACGTCCTTTCCTTCAGGCAGCCGGCTGGGTGTGTAATCGAGAGCTTCATAGAAGCCGTAGGCGCCCTCGCCGCCGGCGCGGGCGATGCGCGCAAAGTTCTGCACGGCCGCAGCCGGTTCGATCATCGAAGCTAAGGCGGTCGCGTATGGCGCAATGACCAAGTCGCCGCTGAGACCACGCTTGAGACCGAGTCCAGGGACTCCGAAACCCTCGTAGTGATATGTAAACTCGATGTCGCGAGCGCTAAACGCCGATTCGGAGATTCCCCACGGAACGCCCCTCTCATTTCCGTATTCGATTTGGCGCTGAACAACCTGCTCGTACGTCTGGCTCAACATGCTGTTGGCCGGGGAGCGCATGATAATCGCCGGCATCAGATATTCGAACATCGACCCCGACCAGGAAATCAACGCAGAGCCGCTTCCTACGGGGGTAAGTGTGCGGCCCAAGTGGAACCAATGCGACGATGGGACATCGCCCTTGGCGATCGCGATGAAGCTGGTGAGGCGGGCTTCGGATGCCAACAAGTCGTAGCAACCGGCGTCCAAGGTTCCGTCGGTAGCGCGCATGCCGATCGAGAAAAGCTTCCGTGAGTCATCGAACAGGAACCTAAAGTCCATCGCGTCGAACATGCCTTGAGAAGTATTCGCGATCTCCATGAGGCGGCTGGCAAGCGACGACGCTTCGTCGGCGGAAGCTTTCAGTGCGGCGGTCAGCGCATCGATTCGAGCGAGCACTTCTTGGTTCGCAAGCGGATCAAAGGCGAGTCTCTCGCGCAGCGGCGCCAGATCTCGTATGGCGAGTTCGAACTGTTCAGGCGCTTCGGCCAGAGTTGGTATCGTGGTGAAACGAGATTCAATCGCCGCCCATTCGGGAGAATGTTCCTGCGAGCGCCCCGCCATCGCCACCACTTCCTTCACGTCCAGGCGGAGCCACGGGATCATAATGCGCGCATCGCGCATGTTGCTCTCGATCGCGTTTCTCACTGCCTCTGCCCACGCGCGCAATTCAGAATCGGGAGGCTCATCGAGCTCCTGTGCGAGCGCCTCGGCAATATCCGCAACCGTCTGGGAATATTCGCGCAACTCGACAAAACGCGCCGCCCATTCCCTGGCGTCGGCCGGAACCGGGTCGAGTAAAGCGGCCAGCGATTCAATCGCGTTGCTGAGTTGTTTGCGGGTTACGGTATGAGTGCGCCGCGCTTCGGTGATCCTGCCGGGCAGCTCACGCAGGAGATTGATCGCATCCGCAACTCCAGCGAACATCCGCGGTTCGACAAATGCGCCCTGAAGGAGACCGCGGCATCCGCCGCTCACAACGAGTAGATGTCCGGCGAGGTTTCCGCTGTCGACGCTCGAAATATATTTCGGTTCGAGGGGTTTGAGGCTTTGCGTCTCATACCAATTGTAAAAATGGCCCTTGTACATCTCCAATTGGCTGAACGTTTGAAGCGTTGCTTCTAGCCGCTCCGCCATTTCCACTAGGCCGATCCACCCGAAGTCACGTGCGGAAAGTGCAGAAAGCAAATAGAGGCCCATGTTCGTCGAGGATGTGCGATGTGCCACGCGCGGTTTCGGATCTTCTTGAAAATTGTCCGGGGGCAGAAAATGATCTTCGGCAGTGACAAATCTTTCAAAAAAGCGCCAGGTGCGGCGAGCGATCAGCCGCAGTGACCTGGCATCTGTCGGTGACAGGGCCGCGACATCTTCGAGCGGAGGCGGCACGCTGATCCAGCGAGCTATCGCGGGAGCTGCGACCCACAGGAGAGCAAATGGAATCGCAGCGAGCAGTGCGCGGTGGCGAATATAGCTAACAACCACCACCGATGCGATTGCGAGCACGACGCTTCCAAACATGCGGCCGTACATGCCCAACAAATCCAGGTCCACGGCATGCTTGGCCTGCGCCGCGGTAACCCATTGCAAGAGATTTCTGCGCGTAACCACCATGCGAAAGAGCGTGCGAAGAATGGCATCAGCCATAAGCCAAGCCTGATAAGCCATAAATGCAACGGTCAAGCCAATCTGCGATAGACCGAGTGAGAAATCGGAAAGAAGATCGCGAAGGTGGCTGCGTTTGGAGATCCCGCCAAGGCGCGGATTCAAACCCACCAGGAAAGGAATCAGTGCCGGAATCGCGATCACAGTCAGAATGAATCGCGTCCACATCCACCAAGACACTTGAGGCAAGAGCCAGCCGATTAGCATGGTTAGAAACATGAACGGCGCCGAGAGCGTCCGGCGCAGATTGTCCAGCATTTTCCATCGGCTGATTACGGGAATCGAAGATCTACGTCGAACTTCTTTTGGCAGGCCGCCGTGCCCGAAAATCCATGGCACCAGCTGCCAGTCTCCACGCGCCCAACGGCTTTGGCGGGCGGCCGCCACTTCGTAATGCGACGGAAATTCGTCGAAGAGCACGATATCGGTGGCCAGCGCGGCACGAGCGAAAATGCCCTCAAACAGATCATGGCTCAGAAGAGTGTTGTCCTTAACCTTGCCCGCAAGAGCGGCCTCGAACGCGTCTAGGTCGTAAATTCCTTTGCCGGTATACGACCCTTCGTGAAACAAATCTTGGTAGACGTCCGAGGCGGCCGAAGTGTAGGGATCCATCCCGCTAGGACCTGAAAAAATCCGCTGGAAGAGCGACCCTTCACGATCGCTGGGAAGCGACGGCGTGATGCGCGGCTGAACCACGCCGTAGCCGTCCACAACGCGTCCGAGCTCCGGGCTGAACTTTGGCCGGTTCAGCGCGTGCGCCATCGTGCCCACCAGCCGAGCTGCGGTGCCACGAGTAAGGCGCGTATCCGCGTCCAGTGTAATAACGTAACGAACTCCGGGGATCGCCTCCGGTACCGCGCCCGCTATGGGCAAAAAGGTGGTGTCATTCGCGCCCCGAAGCAGTTGATTCAACTCATGCAGCTTGCCGCGCTTGCGCTCCCATCCCATCCACTTACGTTCGCTTTCGTTCCAGACGCGCTTGCGATGAAACAAGAAAAACCGGTCGCCACCTCCAGGCGCGGGACCATGAGTGGCGTTGAGATTTGCGATGCCATTGATCGCGGCGTTCAAGAGTTCTTCGTCTTGCGGCAGGGATTCGGTCGGCGCATCCACCCAATCTGTAAGCAGCGCAAATCGCAGATCACCTTCGGGATTGGCGAGAAAATGGATTTCCAGGCGCTCGACGAGTTCCTGGATCGCATTGACGGAAGTAAGAAGAGTGGGAACCACGATGATGCTACGCAGCTCGGGCGGGACGCCGTCCCGCAGTTCCAGGCGCGGCAGGGTACGCGGACCAAGCAAGTCGGTGACGGCACGATTGATGAGCGCGATGGCGAGATCCGACGCAGGAACGGAGGCGAGCAGGCCCAATAGGATCAGGTAAGGCGTCTTGACGCCAAGTGCGTGCGCGTGCGTCAGAGGCAGAGCCAGAATAATCGCGGTCAGCGCAGCGATTGTGCCGAGATAGGCTGGCACCGCCGCGCGCACATACAGGCGCAGCAGGCCGCGCCTCCAGGGAACTTTAAAACCGAGCTCGCGTTCGAAATCCAGCCGGCCCTGGGAGATCAGATAGTAGCCAGGATCGGCCTTGCGGTTTGCGTTGGGGTGTCCATCGGTGTGAAGTTCGGCATGCGCGCGCCTGGCGCGCTCCACGGCGCGTCGGGCAACGTCTATTTCCGTGTGAGTAGAACCTCGCGAAAGATCTTCGACGGCATGGCGGTAGTAATCGCGGGTGGAGAAATCCATCTCGCCGAAATTGCTGCCGTTGCGCAAAACTTCGTCCACCAAACTGACGCTCTCAAAAAAATCCTCCCAGCCGAATTCTGACATCAGCCGCATGCTGTTGATGATGTTGCGCACGGTGACGGTCATCGCCGCCTGCTCTTGATGCTCGGCGCGAACAATTTCATCGGCTGTGGTCCCTTGCGCGGCCAGGCGTTCATCGAGCCACGCGAGAATGGGACCTACTTTCGGATCGAGGTCGCGCAAGCGCTGGACCAACTGCACGGCAAACGCGCGGTCGAGAGGTTTATTCTCAAAGCGGCGAAGAATAGATTCGCTGGAGACGGCCGCCTGACCCCCGGTGCCCAACACGCGATCGGCGAGAATATCGGCGTCCAGGCGCGCGCTGCGGCTGACGACCATGTGTTCCGCGATCCGGCGCAGATTTTCCACCAGCACGATGCGCAGCGTGATGGCGACAGCCCACAGTTCTCCGATGGTCAGCGGCTGGACGCGCTGATAGGCGCTCACGAAACGACGCAATATCTCCGGATCGAACCGGCTATCGGTGTGCGCGACGTAGGCCCAGGCAACACCGAACACGCGCGGAAATCCTTCCAAGTGTCCGGGGCCTAGCTTCGGCAGCTTGCGATAAAAGCCGGGCGGCAGGTCGTCCCGGATTTCGCGAAGCTGTTCTTCGACGATATAAAAATTGTCAACCAGCCATTCGGCGGCAGGAACGATCGCTTGTTCGTGTTGAATGGCGCGTGCGATGTCGCGATAGTATTCCAGCAGCACGCGTCCGTTTTCAAAGACGCGCGGGATGAGAGGTCGCCCTTCCAGATCGCTGACGACAGTCTGTGCGGCCGCGAGGCTTTCCGCGTGTTGTTCCAGCCGTTCTATGCTGAAAAGCTCAGAACGAATTGGTTTTTCTGGCTCGGTGAAAACCGGCGCAGGCGTTTGGATGGCACTCGTCATGTTCTTGCGATTTTGATTCTCCGGAAACGCGGAGCTCGCCGCTGGATATCAACTCTGTATGCGCAAATCGAAATAATCATTTAGAGCAAAATGCGAATGCGGCGGCGCCAAGCCTAAACATCGGTGACGAAACCCTAGAGTGAAAGCGTACAGAACGAAACGTTCAGTCAAGAACTCGGCGCCGGGATGGACGTCCACTCCAGTCTGGGAGGGTGTGAACGGCCCCCGAACTGTCCCGCTCAATTTTCTTCGCAAAGGGCGGGTTATAGCAATACCCTTCGATTCTAAAGCTCTTCTACAGGGAATTCCCCGCGCTGGGAAACCCGGCGGAACTACGAAAAAACGGCCTCGCAAGGAGTGGTGAGCCGGGGAGGACTCGAACCTCCAACCCGCTGCTTAAGAGGCAGCTGCTCTACCATTGAGCTACCGGCCCACCGATTTTCAAATCACTTCTACTCTTAGCTTCTAACTTTACACTGCCTTAGCTGGCATCACAACTGAGTCCAAGCTTCAGAGTGAGTCCAAGATGGCAATTCATTTGCCAATCGTTCGACCGTCTCCCGAGCGAAGTCCTCGGAAAAGTGGGTGTAGATACTCGTTGTCCTCAAGCTGGAATGACCGACTTGGGACTTCGTGAAGTCCGCTGGGACTCGGTTAGAACCAAACGCGATCAAATATATGCCGCCCGGGATGGGCTGCATAATAATCCGCTCCGCGCTGGGTGATCTCCTCGAAGGTCAGATGACCTGACGGCGTGTTGTGTGCAAAACCCTTGAACCCACCATGCACCGGCAAATCCAATTCAGTCAGACCGCGAGACTTCAAATGCGCCCACTTTTCGGGTGTCGAGTATTCCACCAATTTATTATCCATCGCCTGTTTTAATGTTTCGACCGGCAGATAAGGGTCGAACGCTCCGCCATCCCCGTCCTGATGGATCCAGCACAGGCCATGCGGTTCGCCCCCGATGAAATTGTGATCGAGTCGAAATATTTCGTTAGGAGGGGATAAGCTGGAAATTCACTTCGGTAATCCGAACTCCCCCAGCGATTGGGATCTGTCAAATTCCAAAGCACCCCATGTGGTCCGGATCGCCCTTGTGCGTGCGCTTGTAATGCATGGGAAGGCTAAGGAACATCGCCTTCGAAGCGGTCATCGGCGTAGGCGGAACGGGCGCCCATCCCGAAAAACAGGGAATCAGCTACAAGGTGCACGTTCCGACTTGCGCACACGCCGGGCGATACATCCAATGTTTCGTAACCTATCGGGTCTACTTGGCCACCACCAGTGTGGGCTGAGTGCCAGCCACTTGCGCCTGCACCTTCTGCAGAGTCTGTCGTGTAGTCCGAAGCTCAGACTTCAGATCACGAATCTCCCGCTGTTGCTGCTTGACCGCCTCGATCAGCAGCGCCGTCAAACGGCTGTAGTCCACCCCGCGAGCATCTTTCCCGTTCTGCTCAAAACTGACCACTTCCGGCACTACCTGTCCTACTTCCTCGGCAATTACTCCAATCTCGTGCTTGCCGGACTCCTTCAGGTCGTAGGAGACGCCCCGTAACTGTTCGATTTTGCCGAGTGCATTCTGCAGCGGCTGGATGTTGGTTTTCCAACGGCGTGAGCTGTAGGTATCCCAACCGTCGGCAATTGCAGGACCGCCGCCTTGAACCAGCGTTAGGAGGTTGGTGGGGACGAACAAACCTGTGCCGATGCCAACCCTTCCACCGGTGGCATTTAGCACCGTGTTCTGGCCGGCATAATTGATGTATAGGGGCACACCAAAAGAGCGGATGTCTACCCCCGATCCGCTGTCGTAAAATTCCAACCCCTTGGAGCCAGTGTTGCCGATCAGCAAGTAGTCGAAAGCGCCATTGTTTCGATCGAGCAGATCGAGATGAAGGGTGGCCGCAGGGGTGGTCGTGCCGATGCCGACATTGGTGTTGGCCGTAGCGTCGTTCACGCCGTTGATGCTGCCCAGCACCATCGCATTGCTTTCGAGCACTACTGCGTTGGCCCCGATAGCCGTGGCGTTGTTGAGATTAGAGGTGTCCAGATTCTCGGTGTTAGCGCCCACAAAGGTGTTATTGGAGCCCTCGGAGACCTCGTTCACAAAATAGCCGGCATCAAAGCCCAGAGCCGTGTTGTAAGACCCGATCTTGTTGAGGCCGAGCGCCTGGAAGCCGACGGCGACGTTGTGGGACCCGCTGGTATTGGAACCGAACGCTAACGAGCCGCTGGCCGTGTTTTGATTCCCCGTACTATTAGTATTGCCGGCGAACCCGAGAAATGCGTTCTCGTTGAAAGACGAGCCAAACGCGAACAGAGTGCTCCCAATCTGGTAGCTGCTGCCGGACACCACTCCCGTCGCACTCAAGTTGCCGTTTACCGTCTGATTGCCGATGAACGTGTTCGCAGCCGCTAACTGGGCAAAAGCGCTCGCTGGTAAGCCACCCAGCAGACCGGAGTTGAGTTTCGGCACCAGGGTCGTTGATTTCACCGAGAGCGGCGGCGTCCCTGTAGCCAAATTGGAGATCAGTTGCTGCGCGCTCAGATTCCCTGTGACGGTTTCATTTCCGGTCGCGGTGGGAAACGCTTGCCCCGAAGCAAACGTGATCAGCCCCTTGTTGCTGACTGAAAGCCCTGTTTCAGCCAGGGCTCCCGTGCCCGAGGCGAACAGCAAATTCAATTTGCCCGAGGGCGAAGTTGTATCGTTTCCCACCGACTCCGCTTGCCAGCGGAAATGCTGACTCACCGCAGCGTGAGTAGAACTGTTGAACGACGAGGCGAACAAATCGAACGGTTGGGAACTAGCGCCCTCCGCGGCTGTCGCTGTTCCCGTTGAAGGTAGTTCAAGAAAGCCGCGGAAGATCCCGGCCCCGCTCACGTCCAGCTTGGCCGCCGGAGTCGTGTTCCCAATGCCGACGTCAGTGCCGTTGTCGAAGATCAACGAGCTGGTGATGTCGGCGCTCTTATCGAACTTGGCGAGCTTGTTCACCGTGCCGCCCGTCGTGGTCACATCGGAGGTCCCCGCAGCCAGTGGTACGGTTGATTGCGCGCCAGCAGCTAAGGGAAGGACGAGCGCGGGCTGGCCGCTCGGGCTGGGGTTGCTTCCGGCGAGCGCAAAGGCGCTGACGGGCAGACCGCCGAGGGTGGTGGCATCTGCCGCTTTCAATGCATAGGGCACACTAACCAGCAGCACGCGGGGTAGTTCCGGCCGTTGCTCCACTTGGATCCCCAGCCAACGCGCTTCGCCCGTGGCAAACAGCTCTGCCGGAACCCCGCCCTTACTGGCCGCGCCCAACAGAACCGTGTAATTTCCATTGGCGTCGGGCTTAACATTTTGCGTTTCCATCCACAACGACGCGCCTCCGGTTTGCTCGGAGTAAAGAGCGAACGTCACTCCTGTCATCCCGGTCATCGGACGTTCATCTGCATCAAGAAGGGTCCCGTTAAACTTGATGAGCTGTGGAACCACGGCAGTCGAAACCGATGGAGCGGCAGCTGAATTGGTTTGGATTGGTGACCCTGCCTCTTGTTGAGCCAACACTGCCGGCGCAAGAAACAGACACACCACAAGCATCGCAACCCAAATGTTGCTGGATTTCATTTTCAATCCTCCGCTGCGAACGACAGGGTGCGTTCGCAATTCCAAATCGTGAACGTAGGGGTCGGGACCGCCGTCGCGGTGCTTCGACTGTGCCCCAAGACGGATTGGGGAGGAAACTTGAGAAGCTAACTGCGGAACGCGAACAGCGGTCGGAACGGCGCTGGGAACTCCAACCTTCCACGGCTTCCTATCTATGTAATCGGAAATGGCAAGCAAAACACGACAGAGGGCAAGAATATTTCTCGGTGACAGCTCGGTAATGAGTTGGGAAGAGCGACTGTTTGCGTGGCACGTTAGCGGACGGCGGCGCGCCCGTAATTGCCGGTAGTCGGCGGACTACTGTCACGCCAGATCTGGTGTAGGGATTGGCGAATCAGGAAGCCCCCATTGGGTAGCTTGGCCCTCCAATGATTGAATAACTCCGCTCGCTGTTTTTCAACTTGGGCCGCGTCGTTAACGCGTCCGGCGCGGCGAAGGAGAATTGCAAGCCCGGTCCAAGCCCGGGCGATGCAGGTCGCATCCCGAAGATCGTTCTCTACATCAGGTTTCCCGGCCATGAGCTTCGCTAAGAGCTCCTGATATGCTCCAATGGCTTTGATGATTTGGCCTGTCTCAGCGTAATCGTCCGCTTGAGCCTGCAAGGCATCGTCAGCCTCGCTCATCGGCTCGACTTTATCCGCCGGGTAGACGTGAACGTCGCGCAGAAGCTGGAACGTATCTTTGATGCGCTCCCGAGCATCCTCACCGCGCCCGATCCAGCGGGCGGCGTAAGATGAGACGGCGAGCAAATCTGCCTCAGCCAGCTGGGAACTGGCATTCGGTTTTATTTCTTTAAGGCGGGCCAGTGCGTGGTCGTAGACCGAAAGAGCCTTGCTGAGATTTTCGTGCCGCAAAATATTGGCAAACTGGACGCTCGTTCCAGCCAAGGTGTACCGGCTCATGTAATCGCTGGAATCCTTGCTGGCCAGGTCCTCGCCGATTTCCATTCCTCGCTGGATCAGTACCAGTGCCTCGTGGTATCGCCCAAGGCTTGGCTCTGCATCCGCCTTCCCCAGGATCAAGCCTTCGGTCAACAGGGCGTTTGCCAAATTAACGCGCAATGACGCGTGACCGGTCGCGGCTTGGACTTGTTGAAGATCAACTGCCCTTTTCGCGTCATTGAGGGCTCCAACGAGGTCACCCGTTTGCCAGCGAGCAATCACTAATGTTCCGATTACACTCCCCTCCACCCGGCGGGCGGATGGAACGGGCTGCACGATTTCCAGGGCTCTGTTGGCGGCGTGTACAGCTTTGTCGAAACGCCGGGTATCGGCATACGCCTTGGCGACGTTTTGTTCGAAATACCCCATGCTGTAAACCTCGTGCGGGGTAAACTCGCCATCAAGACGCATAAAGCGTTCGACCAAGTCGCCGGTCTTGTCGGCCCATGAAAGTATTTCTTCATCGCGCTCCTGAAAGCTCGCCAATTCCATCCGATCGTGCGCGATAGTGGTTGCAATGAATAACCCTCGCTGGTTCACCGGATCGTGTGCGAGTACGGCGTCTACAAATTGCTGTGCTTTGTCCAGGCTGACTTTTGCTTCCGCAAACTGTCCTAGATTGGGTGAAGTAGAGTCACCTTGAGCGTGCGCGACTCGTACATAGGCGTATGCAATTTCGAGCGCGAGGTCCTTGTCGCCGCGAACGTCACCGCCCAGCGAAGTCAGATATTGCAGCGAATCGGAAACGATCTGCATTCTGACTTTCGTCGACCCTGGCAGACCTCGGATGTCATTATCGAGTGCTATGAATTTATTGGCCAGTTGGCGGACCTGGGCGAACCGTTGTTCGGCAGCCTTCCGCTCGCGATTGGCAATATAGAGCCCGGTGGAAAGGCTGCCGATCACCAGCACAAGAGCAGCAGTCGTGAGCGTCACGAGCGTGCGGTTGCGGCGGATGAACTTAGCGGCGTGATACGCGAGGTTATCCGGGCGGGCGCCAATCGGCTCGTGCCGGAGAAATCGCCGCAGATCCTCGGCAAAAGCCCCTACCGACGCATAGCGTTCCTGTGGATTTTTCTTCAGCGCCTTGCCCAGGATCGTGTCCAGATCGCCCCGGAAACTGCGCCGCAGTTTTTCCGGTGACGCGCTCCGGTTCCTGGCCGACTGTTCGTCCTGGGCGTCCACCGCCTCCGAAGGCCGCGCCGGTTCCGTTTCCGTGATGGCTTTGAGGAGCTCGGCCGGCGAGTGTGGGACCGACCCTGTCGGAAGCTGTCCCGTCAGCAGCAGATAGAGCAGCACTCCCAGCGAATAAACGTCAGTTGCCGTTGTAATTGCGCCACCACTTACTTGTTCTGGCGCTGCGAACAGAGGAGTCATGGCACCGCCGGCTTCGAGTGTGAGCTGCGTTTCTGCGCTGGGATTTGTTTCATCTGCGAGCAGCTTGGCGATTCCAAAGTCAAGAAGCTTGACGTTGCCCTGGTCCGTCACGAGCACATTGGACGGCTTGATGTCGCGGTGGACCACCAGATTTGCGTGAGCTTGCGCAACTGCATCGAGGACATTCAGAAAAAGGTCGATTCGCGCTTCCACTCCGAGCCTGCCCTCATCGCAAAAGTCGTCAATCTGCTTTCCCTTGACGTATTCAAGAACGAGGTATGGCTCGCCCTGGGTTGTCATCCCGGCGTCGATGAGCTCAGCGACGTTCGGGTGCGCCAATTGGCCTAGGATTCTGCCTTCGCGCCTAAACCGCTGAGCTAATCCTTGGGAAGCAACTGCAAAACGTAGAAACTTCACTGCGACTTGGCGTTCGAACCGGCCATCGATGCGCTCGGCCAGCCACACACTGCTCATTCCGCCTTCGCCAATGCGCGAAATGAGCCTGTATGGGCCGAGCGTCTCCCCTGCCAAAGAACGGTCGTGCGCGGGCCGCAGCGGTTCTTGTTCGAGGAAATGTTCCTGAGCCAGCGCCCGATGCTCCTCGAGAAGTTTTTCAAGCAGGCTGGCCAAATCTGACCGTTGCTCGCGGAAATCCGTCAGCCAGCTTGCGCGCTCTTCATCTGACAATGAGAGCGCATGATCCAGCAAGGGACTGACCTCTCGCCATTGATCGGGCGTAAGTGTGGGCACAGTTCCTCAAGCCTCCAGGGCTGTTCTCAGAGTGCGGTGCAAGTAGATGCGCGCTTTCTCCCATTGGCGCTGGATCGTTCGTTCAGAGACGTCTCTCACGGCAGCGATTTCGGCGAATGAAAAACCACAAAAGAACTTCAGATCAACGATTTCGGCCAGTGCCGGCTCGGCCTTTGCCAGTTCGTCGAGCGCCTGACTGATCTCATCGAGCTTGCTTTCATCCAGGCCATTTTCGATCCCGGTTTCGAGCGAGGTAATCTCGAATTGTCCGCCCCGCTTCTGAGCCTGGCGGTTCCGTGCGTGATCAATAATCAGGCCGCGCATGACCCGAGCGGCATACCCCATAAATCTGTTGCGATCGGGGAAGCAGGTTCCCTCTCTTCCGGCCATTTCGATATATGCCTTGTGCAGGAGCGTTGTGGCGCTCAGCGTCATAGGCGCGCCGTGTCGCGCCAATTCATGCATCGCGACTCGCCGCAATTCAGCGTAAAGGGCGCTAAACAGTGCGTCTGCAGCCGGCCTGCTGCCGCCTTCGGCCGCTTGCATTAACGCAACGAGGCTGGACCCATTCCCCAAGACAGTCCTCGCAGTAGGGAGTTCCCCGGACAACGGGATCGCGACGGAATTTTCGCGCATTCTACCTCAAAAATCATGAGAACACTCATTTCCAGGTGAAGCGGTGAAAGCGCGTGCAGTTGTCCTCCCTTGCCTGTGGTTTCTGATCGTTGCCGGCATAGGCGAGGCGATGGCTTCCATTTTTGATATCAGCCACGACACCGGCCACGGCATCGCCGGGTTGCTCGGGGTTGGCGGCTTTCCCGTCGCGGCCCTGCTGCTGAGCGTAGGCCTTGGGCACGCCGAGGCGTGGCATGGTATTAAGAGGACGTTACTGTGGATCGTGAACCTTAGCTGGATAAGTGTCGTTCTGTTGGCGGCGACGTTGACTCTGATGACTATGCAACTCAGCCAAGTCAGTAGAGGTCATTGGCCTCAACACGCGCCGAAATCATTGCCGCAAGGAGTGCTTGCATTAGATGGGTGGGCCAACCGGCTCATCGTGCTTTCATTCTGCTTGTGGGTATTCGTTGCTGCTTGGCGTGCCGTCAAGATGCGCCGCGAGTACGCGTAGCGTCATAAAGTAGAAATCCGGCTCCAAAACAGAAGCGTATTTGCCAGATATCGGGAAGCCTTAAATCGTGATTTGTTACGCTTGCTTCTAGGGATGGCGCCGGAGGGTGGCTGCAATCTCTTGCGCAGCTTGGCGCGCGCGGACCACATCACCGGGACCAAACGAGATGGCCGCGACGCGGGCGTGGCCGCCCCCGCCGTACTTCTCGCATAGCGAGGCGAGATTCACGTCGGCGGAAGCTTCTTTCCATGGGTTGGTTCCGACGGAAACTTTCGAACGCGTTGGGGAGGCGCTTACGCCGACCGAGTAGAGCGCATCAGGAAACAAGAAATACGGGACGAACTTGTTGTAGCCCTCGAGATCCAGATCGCTAACATCGAAATAAATCACGCCGTCACGAAAATCGGCGCGCTCACGAAATACATCAATGGATTTACGATGCCGTTCCAGCAAGCTGGGCAGATATTTCTGGACCGCCGGCAATTCGATCATCTCGGCCAGCGACAGATACGCGAGGTGCGGAATTAATTTCGGCACCAGATCTGCTTCCGGCGCCGCTTCGATCACCAGCGCAAGTTTAGTGGCCGGTTCGGCGAGCCCAACGGCAGCTTCCGGCGAAGCGAACTGCGCTCCGTCAATAATGTCGCCCCAATGGATCAGTTCGGCGAGCGGCTTGGCGTCAAATCCGAATTTCTCCGATGCAATGGTAGAAAGAAACTTGACGCAGGACTTGTAGGTGGGATCGTAAAACTTCTTGCCCGAGTGATCGTGCCGGAATTGCTCGGCGTCTTCGGGCTTCAAGAATGCGCTCTGGTGATGGTCGAACCACCACGTCAGCTGAGGCGAGCTGGAGTACTTGAAATCCACGATGACGTTTTCATCGCCGTCAAACGTGCCGTCTTCGAAGGGCTGCGACGCCTTGTGCGTCATTCCGGTGTAGAAGAATTCTGCGCCAGGATTGATGCGTTCCTTGTAGAAGCGAGAAAAGACGGCGGCGGAAGAGGCTCCGTCAAAACATTTATCGTGGAAGCAGACCCGGACCTTCAATTCCTTCTCCTGGCGACCTGACGCGGGGTTAAATCCCGCGCTCCGGAAAGCCAATAAAGATGGACGTTCAGTCCGCAGTTGTCAATAGCTAAGGACATAGCCTAAGGGAAGACGGGTAGCAGCGCTTTGCGATTTCCGTTGAGAATGTCAGGCCTTGCCGAAAAGCTGGTCGGCCAAGTCGGCGGCGATTGGCAGGCGATACCGTTCGCCCTGATACGCTTTGATCATCAGCAAAATCCAAAGAACGAAACCGAGGATGGATACGAGCCAGAGCAGACCGAATCCCAACGAAACGCCGCCGGTAAGAAAGACCATGCCTAACCCAACGCGAATGATCGTCAAGCCACCGAACACCACGATGGATTGTGCCGCGTGGAACCGCACAAACGGGCGCTTGTCGATGAAATAGAAAATCAGACCGGTGACCCAACCGAGCGCGTAGCAAAGCAGTCCCGCTACATTTTCGGCCATCCCCGATGTTGCGGACGGAGTTGCGTTCGTGATGCCCGAAGGCGCGACCGATCCGGCGGGCGCTTGCGGCGCGCCGCAACTAGGACAGAATCCAGCGTTATCCGCAACTGCCGTCCCGCATTTTGTGCAATGTGGCATGGAGTTCCTCCCGACGTGAGGTTACAACAGGCTGGTCATGTGCCGCGGAGACTAACAAAAAGCGTTCCCGCGCGGCAAGCGCAAACGAAAGAACCCAGACGCCGGCAAGGGCCCGCTTCGCGCCTTCCTCCGCCTGAGAATTTTGGCGCGATGTTATAATGCGGCTTCGCTGCGGAAGTGGCGGAATTGGCAGACGCGCCAGCCTTAGGAGCTGGTGGCCGAAAGGCCGTAGGGGTTCGAGTCCCTTCTTCCGCAGAACCTATCGTTTTTGTTGGGCTTTTCGCAATATTTGCTGATTTTGTTGGCGTTTCTGGTGATTTAGATAGACACATCCAGACACGGATAGACTGCCAAAAGAGACTGAATTGTCAACAACTGTCAACAATTTTGGCCCGGCTGATGCCTCTGTTTACTGGCGTCGTCGCCATTTCCGGAAATCGGTCCGGATGTTATTGCACTCATGCAGAACGATTCGCACGATGCCAAGGACTACGATCAAAATTGTTCCGCTTTTCAGAACAAAAGCCTCGGGGTCAAGCATCACTTGCCCCCCTTTTTCCCGCGCATAAGGTCACTCAATAACACGGTTTCGTGAGGTTTTTTCAGGATCTCTAAAGGTGTAATTGCGTTAGTGAATTCGCGGATCTCCTGAGTTTTCTGCCAGACCATCTCGGTCGTTTCGGCCGCCTCTAAACACAAAGTCTCGATTACCTCGGGTATCTTGTCCACCCCGTATACCCGCATCTCACGCGGCGCATCGTTGAACAGCCACGGGCCTTCGGTACTTTCTACTCTAAGGGAGTGTTGCCCCAGACGCGCCGCAGCGCGATTCCCCACTTTCCATTAACTTTGGAATACCCGATCTGGTCGTGGTCGTAGTTGCCTGAGCCTCGCCCGTCGTCATCGCGACGACTACGAAATGTGACCCAAGCGGTTAAACCGACGTTCAACTTTTTCAGGGATTCGTCAAGCAGAGCGACAACTTTTGTAAGTTCATCAGAAGCTTCATTGAGGGAGGATGCTACTGCGGAGAGAGCCTGGAAATGCTTTTAAACTTCTCCTATCTTGGAGTCACCCGAAGACATATAGCCTCCACGCCCGACAGGCGCAGTGAATTTGAACTCCCTTCTGGCGTACAACCAGAAGTCCTACGGCCGGCTTCCACCGGCAGACACTATCATACCACGTTTCCGGCTTTGGTCCTGGGAGTAGCGATCAAGACGGCGGCCCCTTCTTTTTCGGCGGGAAAAATGCCCTATAGATCGCAATCAATCCGGCGCTGGAAATTATGATTCGAGCCAGGAGAATTTCGACTTCAGAAATCGTCCAATTCGCAGTGTGGAAAAACTCGGGGCCGGGAAATGTCATCGTCAAATCCCTTCCCGCAGATTTATTTGCCTCGCTACGCGGCAAACATGCGGGTGGAATTCACGATGAAACGGGATTGCATTACAAGGCTCACGCTTCGTAGCGAAGCGCGAGTTAGCCGTGGGGTTGTATCCCCTCTGAGTTTTCGGTAGAACCCGGTCCGACTTTCAGGCCGACCCGCCTACAGCACGTCAAAATGCCGTAGTCGGCGGCTTCCCCCCGAGTCTGGATCTTAAATACGGGTTACAGTAAGCATGATGTCAATAGATTCGTGGAATCGACGCGATAAGCTCATAGAAAATCGACGAAGTGGGCGTCAATTCGAATATCTCGCAATATTAATTTTATGCCTATGTGTTCCGGCCGCGCTTGCGACGACGGTTGTCGGCATCAGGGTACCCGACGGTTTCGTAATTGCGGCAGACAGCAAAGTGATGTACAGGGAACCCGAGAGTAGAGGGCCAGCGACTCTTTGTAAGATCTATCAATCAGGTCCTCTTTATTTTGCCCTCGCCGGCATGGCCTTTGACCGAAACCGGGGTTTCTTTCCAGAAAAGATCGTGGCAGATAATTTTTCAGCTACCGATTCTCTCGTTAGCAATATGGGGAGAATAGAGCGGGCTATTTCCGATTCTCTGAAAATCGAAATGAAAAGACTGAAAACTGAAGACCGTAGCGCTTTCGCGTACAACCACAGACCGGGCGTCGATATGCTATCGATTATAGCCGGGGAAATGGTGGTTGGTGTGCCACACATGTCGGGTCGTGGCTTTATGTACGCCGACGAAACTACATCAATCACTATCACCCGCGTCCCGGACTGCCCTGGAGAAGACTGCCCAAATGGAATTCGGTTTTTCTTTGCTGGTAGATCGGATGTCGCGATGAAAACCCTGAACGAATTTCAGGATGATAGAGGAACGGTTCGCCACTTCCCTGTTACAGATGTGCGGAAACTAGTGGAGGCTGAAATTCAAGCTTCCCCGGAGGACGTTGGCCCACCGATTACGATCGTGCAAGTTGACAAGAATGGTGCCACTTGGATTTCAAACGATTCCGGCTGTCCGATTGTCGTTACACCGTCCAAATAGCGTCCCTCATTTGTTCGCCGTAGGAAATCGAGCTTCAACCCGACGCATAAGTTCTGTTGCCAACTCTATCGCGTTACGGAAGGCCATTTCTCTAGCTGGTGACGGACGTAGTTCCAACGCGTCGAGCTTGCGGCACAAAAACATCGCAATATAGATCAATTTCTGCCGCGCTTCGTCATTCACGCCACGATACTATCTTCGCTTTCTCTTCGCCTAGAGTGCCCCTCATCTCGCCTGGGGTTTGGTGGAGGAAGTTGAGTCGCTGGTTTTCACGATGCAGGGAATAGCAGCATCCGCACATGTTCCACTAAGCGCGCGAAATCCCCTTTGGGGACGACCAAATCCACGCACGAATCCTCGGCGAACAATTCCTTGACGGTACTGGCATGGAGCGTCAGGAGAATGATGGGGACAGTGGGCATAATCTTCTTTAGCTCGCGCGCTGTTTCAAGTCCGTTCATTTTCGGCATTGCTAGATCGAGAATAACTAAATCGGGTTTGTAATGCTTGGCGAGAGAGATTGCTTCGCTGCCGTCAGCCGCTTGTGCGCAGAGATCATAACCCCCTTCAGTTGCGAGCGCCCTGTAGAGCGTCTGGCCAATTACTGGACTGTCATCGGCTAGAAGTATCGTTTTTGGCATTCGGATTGCCGACTATTCCTATTCCTCTACGTTAAGGCCATGGACTCAAAAGAGCGATACACGGAAGTCTGTATTATCTGGAAGGGCTTTAGACGGCTTGACGGCTAAGCTTGCGGTCTTCGGCGTGGATAACGGAATCCCCGATTCAAAATTCAGAGAATTCCCTAATGTAAAATTCTTGACAGGATAAATGACCGTGGCGAAAATACCGACGGAAACGCGTCCCCATGCATCAAGACTAGGAGGAATACGATGCAAGGCTCCTATCCGATGTCGTGGAAAGACCTGTATCTCCAAACGTTGCTAGAATCTGATGAAGAAAAATTAACAGAACTGGTCCACGCCACAGAGCAGGCAATCGTACTTCGCGCTATGTCCGGCTCCGCAAGTCAGGAAGAACGCAGCGAGATGACTGTCGCGAAGGAGAGTTTGCTTTCGATCAAAACGCGCAGGCTTGGCTGGCCGTCAATCCCGTTGCGTGATGATGCTTCGGATTTAGCACGCGAACGGTCAGACTGGGATCAGTGACTTTACGTGCCCAACGAGTTCCTGGGCGTTATTTTTCGATGCTATTCGATCAACGAGCAGCTCGGTGTTCAATAGCGCGTTGCCAAGATCAGCGTACTGACTAAACAGAATTATCGGAACTTCTGGCATTATCCTCTTCAATTCTCTGGACGCGTCTAGCCCGTTTAGTACCGGCATGGATAAGTCGAGGATGATAAGGTCGGGACGATGTTTTAAGGCTAGCTCAATCGCTTCCTGGCCGTTGGTTGCTTCCGCGCAAATATCGTAGTCTTCTTCGTTCTGAAAAAGTTCACACAACATCTTGCGAATTAATTGGCTGTCATCGGCTACTAGAATTGTCCTGGCCATTTCGCCCTCAGTGACGCGGCGGGGGCGAATTGACCTTGGCCTTACGTCCTTCTTAGCACATGTGGTGGGCGCAGACATACCGTGAATATCGTAAGGACTTAAGAGTGGCTCCGTGCGTTTAGCCCGACTTTGGGAAATAGGCATCACCTAATGGTTTACCGAAAGTCGTCACAAGGGACTACACTCCATGAATGAAAGGTCCTGCGCACGATCAAACCGTTGCTTGTCCCCGTTGCTATGCGAAGATGCGAGTTCACTATGAGGCGAGTGGAAACCGCACGACGTTTGAAAAGTTCCTCACCTGCTTAAACCCGCAGTGCAAGCACGTTTTTGTAGCTTCGCTGTTCGGACCGTTCTTGGAAGGCCCGTTCGCCCTTACGTAGCGTCAACGCGCGTTGCGCTTTTTCCTCCGAGCCATTTTCTGACGGTTCACTTCACCTTCTCAACGTCCGGCAACGGCCAGCTCTTATCGAAGTAGGGTTCCAGCGGTGCGTAGAATCGAAAACCCACGAACCACGCCTTGCCGGGCAAGGTCTGAATCCAGTTTTTCTCAAAACCCTTCGGCGGAGTCGGGCCAAAATAAACGTCCACCGAGCCGTCAGCATTTTTCGCTAGGTCCTCCCGCGACCCGAGCTGGCCTCTATGTTGCTCATTCAGAACAATTGAGCGGGTGTCCACGTCGTAAAGTGTGACCGACCAGAACTGCTTCGCGGGAACATTGGGCGGTACGTGAAACGATAGCTCTTCCCACCATCGAAGGCGTGCCCCTCCTTGTCGCGGAAGCTCCCGAGGTACGCCTGGCCGAGACCCGGTGTCTGGCTGCGCATTCCCTTGGTCACAAGGAGGGCTGCATAGAAATAAGCGCCCCGCTCGTCGAGTTCGCTGTAGTTCGGCAAGTCCTGCATTGGGTCGAGGAGGAGGAAGTATTGCCAGAGCGTGTCGGGACGGTAGCGAATGTTCGGGAATCGCATGTCGAAGGTGTTGGCCTTGGCCATTGCCTCACCGACAAATGCCCCTTCGGTCAGAATTTTCCTCTGCCGCTCGTCGGGCTGGAAAGGTTTGCCCTTCTCAATGCCTAGCGGCCTGAGCATCGCCATGAAGAAACGGTCGCGGTCCTCTACCGGCTCGCGTTGGACCATCGCCGCGAGTTGCTCCCAATATTTCATCCCGCGTGGCATGGTTACGAAATTCGCGAACTTGTCCGGGTCAGGCTTCAGAAAGCGTATGGCGGGAGGATTATCGCGCTCGTCCCACGGATAAACGCGTATGCGCTTCGCCAACGCCTCTCCTTTCGCCTGGTCGGGGTCGAGCGTCCGGTAAAACAAGACGACGCCAAATGTCTGCGACCGCAAGACGAAGGCTCCCTCCGCCGTGGGTGCTTCCTGCCCCGGCCCGACAAAAACATATTTGCCGCCCTTGCCTTGGTCTAGACCAGTCATACCGAGGTCGCTGAGGGCACGCTGCCAAGCATCCAAGGCTGACCCCGCAATCCCACCGGCAGGGATATCCATCACGACCGGCCCGGTTTTGGCCAAATCCAGATATGCAAAGATGTAAGGAGTGGTCGCGTTCGGCGTGAGGAAGACGCTCTGTTCGTTGCCCATGTAGATGGTGAGGTCACCGGGCTTTGCGCCGGTGGTGCCTTCCAATATGTCCAACAAATTTCCAAATTCGACGAGGGGCAACGCCCAGATATAAAGCTGGCACGCACGCTGGAAATCCATCTGGTCGTAAAGGTTCTTGACGGTCGCCTGCGTCGGCACGCCGAGCTCGAATTCGAGCTTGCCGATGCGCGTGTCAACGGTCTGCTGAGTTTCTAGCGTCGGACTCATTTTCTTTGCTGGCTTCATGACGTGTTCTCCGTGTTGCTCAATGTGGTTCTTACCGTAAGCGTGGGTGCCTAATGCTAAGTAGCTGAGCCGGGTACATAGAATTGTCAAAAGTAACAGGCGAAGAGAGCAAAAAAGTGCTACTCAGCTTGTCGCGAGAAATATTGCAATGACTCGGCGGCTGGATTAGTCTCAGGCTCCAAATGCCCAGCGACAAGCCGTTTTTTGCAAATTTACCGGAAATCAAGAAAGTTATTACGCCAACCGGCGAGGTGCTAGTCCGAAAGAAATGCAAGTGTGGCGCTGAGTTTATGGGCAAAGCCGATCAAACGCGATGCGAAAAATGTCTTGAGAAAAAAGCAAAACGGAAATGAATCTGGCGTCTTTGTTTTTTTTTGTTTTTTTTTTGACCTCTCATGCTGTTGCCAACGCAGGGCACCAAATGTTCGCCTTCGTTGACTTGCCTCGGAGCACAACCTAAGATGTGCTCCACGTGCCAGCTACCGACTCGCTCATCGGCCAAACCATTTCGCACTACCGCATCGTCGAAAAACTCGGCGGCGGTGGTATGGGTGTGGTCTACAAAGCGGAGGACACTCGGCTCGACCGCTTTGTTGCTCTCAAATTCCTGCCTGAAGACCTAGCCCATGACAGGCAAGCCTTGGAACGATTTCGCCGTGAGGCCAAAGCCGCTTCTGCATTGAATCATCCCAACATCTGCACGATTCACGACATTGGAGAGCAGGACGGGCAGGCCTTCATCGCCATGGAGTTTCTGGACGGCGCAACGCTCAAGCATCGCATTGCCGGAACTCCCGTCGAGACCGATGTTCTGCTCGATTTGGCCATCGAGATTGCCGATGCTCTGGATGCCGCTCACGCCAAAGGCATCGTCCACCGCGACATCAAGCCCGCCAACATTTTTGTTACCGAGCGCGGCCACGCCAAGGTTTTGGATTTTGGTCTGGCAAAGCTGACATCGGCTGGCGGTGCTGTCAATCTTTCGGCGATGCCCACAGCGAGCGAGCCAGAAATGCTCACTCGTCCGGGCACGGCCATAGGCACCATCATGTACATGTCGCCCGAGCAGGTGAGGGGCGAAGAGCTGGATGCACGCACGGATTTGTTTTCATTTGGTGCGGTGCTCTACGAGATGGTGACAAGGGTTCTGCCTTTCCGGGGCGAGACCACAGGTGTGATTGCTGAAGCCATTCTGAATCGCACGCCAGTTGCGCCAGTACGGCTGAGTCCTGACCTTCCCCCAAAGTTAGAAGAAATCATCAACAAGGCGCTAGAGAAAGACCGCAAGCTGCGTTACCAGCACGCCGCCGACATTCAGACGGATTTGCAGCGATTGAAGCGCGATTCTGATTCGGGCCGGTCGGCCATCGCAGCAGGCGAGATCAGGTCGAAGCCCACGAAATCCATTCCGTTTCGATGGGCGACTGTCGGTGGCGCAACTGTATTGACGGTCGGCCTAGCGATAGGTGCTTGGTTGTTCTTCACTCACAAAGCCCACGCGCTGAGCGAGAAAGACACCATCGTCCTGGCGGATTTTGCGAACACAACCGGGGACACAGTGTTCGATGACACGCTTAAACAAGCCCTGGCCGTGGGCTTGGGGCAGTCGCCCTTCCTCAACATTCTTTCAGAGGATAAGGTTCGCGAGACTTTGAAGGAAATGACACGTTCGCCCGATGAACGATTGACGCGAGACCTGGCACGGGAAGTGTGCCAGCGCGCCGGAAGCAAAGCGTATCTGTCAGGCTCGATTGCGGCGCTCGGAGCGCAATACGTAATGGGTCTCGAAGCCCTGAACTGCGCGAGCGGGGACGTGCTGGCACGCGAGCAGGTGACGGCTGGAGGGAAGGAGCAAGTTCTTCCCGCGCTGGGGCAAGCAGCTTCGAAACTGCGCAATGAGGTGGGGGAATCCCTCAGCTCAGTGCAGAAGTTTGATGTCCCGCTGGAGCAGGCCACCACGAATTCGCTGGAAGCACTCAAGGCCCTTACCTTGAGTGAAAAAGCCTTGAATGAAAAAGGAGACGACGACGCGATTCCATTCGTCAAGCGCGCTATCGAACTCGACCCTAATTTTGCACTCGCGTACGACTACCTGGCAGGTCATTACTTCAATCTGAATCAGCCCAACTTGGGCGCTACTTACACCAAGAAAGCCTTCGACCTGCGCGACCGTGTTACTGAACGCGAGAAGCTCATCATAACCGCCGACTACTACGACTCAGTCACAGGCGAGCTGGAAAAAGCAGGCCAGGCATACGAAATGTATACCAGAATTTACCCACGCGAACCTGGCCCGTACATCTTACTGGGCAGTGACTCGATGATTCTGGGGCAGTATGAGAAAGCCGCTGCTGAAAACCGTGAAGCACTCCGCCTAGACCCGAACGGGGTTGTCCCATATGTGAACCTAGGGGAGGTTTACCTAGCCCTGAATCGATTTGATGAAGCAAGAGCAATAACGGAAGAGGCCTTCGGGCGGAAGCTTGACAATTTTTCACTGCATCTGAACCTTTATGCTTTCGCCTTCTTCCGAGGCGACCCTGCAAGTATGAAGCAGCAGGTCGATTGGGCGATGGGAAAGCCGAGCGCAGAAGGCTGGATGCTCTCGCTCGAATCGGATACCCAAGCATGGTTTGGAAGACTCAGGAAAGCCCGTGATCTCTCCCGCACGGCAGTCGAAAGCGCGCGCCATAACGATGAAAAAGAGCCGGCTGCGCTGTGGCAATCGAACGCAGCAATACGCGAAGCGCTCTTCGGCAATGAAGAGGTGGCTCGCAACGGTGCCGTAGCGGCGCTGGCTCTCGCGCCAGAAAGCCCCGATGCGGAGTCGCAGTCGGCGCTGGCTTTTGCTTTGGCAGGTGATTCGGCACGCGCTCAATCCCGTGTGGATGACCTCGATAAACGCTTCCCGCAAAACACGGTAGTCCAATCAGTCTGGTTGCCTACCATCCGGGCTCAAATGGAACTGGGCCACAAGAATGCTCCTCGGAGCATCGAGCTTCTTCAGCCGGCAGTACCCTACGAACTGGGAATGCTCAGTGGGAGTGCTACCAAGTCGTGTTTGTATCCCGTGTACGTCCGCGCTCAAGCTTATCTGAGCGCGCAACAAGGCCAGCTCGCGGCCACTGAATTCCAGAAAATCTTGGATCACCGCGGACTGTTGTGGAATTGTGCGACAGGGGCGCTCGCGCATCTCGGTCTTGCCCGCGCCTACGCGTTGCAGGGCGACACCGCCAAAGCCAAGGCGGCCTATCAGGATTTCCTAACGCTCTGGAAAGACGCCGACCCCGACATCCCCATCCTGAAGGAAGCCAAAGCGGAGTACGCGAAGCTTCAGTAACTTCGAGGCAGCCTGAAAAAGCTACCTCGGGGCCGCCTCGCTATCAGTGGAAGTTGAACGCTCGCAGGACAAGAGCCGACGAGTTGATGTCAGTTCCGGCTCTGGCGCACATACTTGTTGATTCGAGACTCCCTCTCGAAATATTCGATGACCGCCTGACATGCCGGACAAGTGGGGGAAATGCTTCGCAAACTGTTGGGTGAGACAGCTGCGTTTTGCGAATCGCTTGCAAGGTTGTGGGACTGGACCGGGGGTTAGCGCATAGCGCATGAGCTACCGTCAGAACGGCCAATAATAAAGCTTAAAGATACGCAAGAATTCCGCCTGCCAAGAAGCACTTTCGGACGGCGCTTGATAAGTGATCTGTCGCGTGCGGCGTATGCGGGTTATGATTCGGTTTTTGAACTCGTTCGCGGAGTTAGCAGAGGATAGCTCGATAGGGGCTTGAAGCTGGTACAGAAAATCGTCATCCGATCCGTGGACAGCGGGCATCGCAACCCCCATTGCTACCGATAGTCCAATCCCGAATAGCAGAGCCTTCAGAGCAATCATAGATCCTCCTAACTAGGGAGTGACGTTTACCATTGTACATGCATAACTCAGAAAAAAGGCCCTGGCTGTTAGAGACTCCATGACCAAGGTTGAAAGAACGAATCTCGAAGTGGCTATCATCATTGACCCATCCTCCAACAGAGACGGGGCACTATTGCAGCGACCTTTGAAATAAGAAAGAGTTGCTGTTCTAAAACCCACTTCTCCGGTTAATGGACTTGAGTCCCATCGGCGAGCTGAGAGCTCTACCAACGTTTGTGGTTATGCAGCTAGCCCGCCTCGGATCGAATTCAGCAATGACGCTGAGGACGCCGAACAACCTGTCATTTCTGACAATGGCAACCGTTGACCGCGAGCGCAAGCATAGGTGTTATCGTGCCGAGCCGGCAGCTGAGGTTATGCACAAGGCCGCCAGCATCAGCCCCTTGTCGCAAGTGGTCAATCCGCCGAATCCATTGTTCGTCAACTCGTCCGGCGCGGTTGGCTGAATCGAGAGAATAAAATGATCAGGACCTCGACAAAACAGATTTTGTCAACGACGCTATCCGTTCTACTGCTTATTGGAACTATGCCATTCGAAGTCGGAGCTCAAACGGGTCAATCGGTGTATTCGGGACAAGGCGTGCCGCTGTCTGCTGAAGAGTTGCAACAACTAGTGGCACCTATCGCGCTCTACCCGGACGCCTTGGTAGCACAGACTCTCGCAGCTGCGACCTTTCCAGACCAGGTTGCTGCCGCTGCCAGCTGGCTCAAACAGTACAATGACGTTACCGGACCACTTCTAATGCAGGCGGTTGATGCGCAACCCTGGGATCCAAGTGTGAAGGCTCTCACCCAATTTCCCTCCGTGCTTGGTAACCTGGCAACGAACCTTGCCTGGACTTCGTCGCTGGGAGAGGCGTATCACACTCAGTCCGCTGACGTGATGGCAGCCGTCCAAGTTCTGCGTGCGAAAGCATTGGCGGCTGGCAACTTGAAATCAGGGTCGCAACTAACCGTCGTGCAACAGTCGCCTCAAGTCATCGTGATTCAACCGGTGAATCCGCAGGTGATTTACGTTCCCATGTACAACCCCGCGGTGGTCTATGGCTATCCCTACGTGACTCCTGCATACGTCGCGCCTCCCGTTGCGGCGACCGCAGTAGTGGCGTTTGGAGTTGGCGTTGCAGTCGGCGCGATGGTGAGCGGTGGATGCTGCGCCTGGGGATATAGCAGTTGGAATTGCGGATGGCACGGCACTGCCGTGGTGTATCACGGCGGCGCGTATTACGGAAACAATGCTTGGCACGGCGGCTACTACGGCTCCAGTGGCTCCGCGTATGGTCCCAACGGTTCCGCGCATTATAGCAACGGCTACAACCCGTCCACTGGGACTTACGCGCGTGGTGGCACGGTCTCAAACGGCTACGGCAGTCAAAGCGCCGCGCAAGCTTACAACCCAAGAACAGGTGCGTACGGTGCGACCGAGCAAGGTTCCAATGCCAATGGGAGCTGGGGGAGCTCTACGGCTTCGAAAAACGGTACCACCGTAAACAGCCAGCACCAAACGAACGCTAACGGAACCACTGGGCAGATGCACAGCTCGAACGGTGCCTCGGCTTATGGCGCGACGGGCAAGAACGGCAACAGCGCCGCCGTGGGCGAAAGCGCCAATGGCGACAAATATGCGGCGGCGAACGGCAAAACCTACAGTAATACCGGCAGCGGTTGGGACCAGAAGAGCGGAAGTCCGTCAAGCTACAACAAATCTAGTTCCAGCGGCTGGGGCGGCCAGGAAAAGAGCGGCGGGTCATCGGCCATGAGCAGTGGAGGCGGCGGCTGGCAATCCCGGTCTGCTAGTGCTCGCGGCTCCGAAAGCATGGGCCGTAGCGGGGGCGGTGGCTGGGGTGGCGGCGGCGGTGGCCGTGGTCGCAGATAACCCAACGCCAACGCAGCAGCCGCAATCGAGTTCAGTTCTAGTGCGTGGATGAATTGCTTTTAGTTCAAGTTTTGGAGGATCGGCACGTCGCGAGCAATGCGCGGAATGCATCTTCAAAAAATCGCGATGGGGAGAACAATTATGAAGAACAAGATCCTGTTTGTGGGCCTGATAGTCGCGTTCGGTCTCAGTGTACATCTGTCGGCAAGGGCAAAGTGAATTAGATTTTGCTGCTGCTCCAGCAAAAGGAGAATGTACATGCGGAATCAAAGTTCTTTCGTGCGATACATTGCAGCCATCGCATGCGCGTTTGCAGTTCTGGCTGCGGTGTTGATGTTGGTGGCACCACAAGCTATGTCCCAGGATCCGCAGCTCCAACAGCGCGTGGCGGAGATCAAGCAATATCTGTCACTGAACAAAGTCGTACTGGCACAATACACCTGGCAGGAATCCCAGACTGTAAGCGTGAAGGGAGAAGTGAAGAAGCAAGAACTCTTCCAGGTGCGCATGGGACCCGATGGCCAAGCGCAGAAGACCAATCTCGACCCGGAGGAATCTTCCGGAGGCCGCAAGCATGGCATCAAACACAGAATCAGGGAGGATTATGAAAACTACGGGAAGGAGATCGCAGCACTGGCGCAAAGTTATGGACAGCCCGAGCCTGGAAGGGTGCAGCAGCTTTTTGAGCAGGGAAACGTCCTGCTTGGATCTGCCGGAGCGCCCAACGAGGTGAAGCTGGTAATTAACGGGTATCAAAAGCCAGGGGATTCAGTGACGATTGTTTTTGACAAAACGCAGAAGACCATCCAGAGCCTGCACATTTCAACCTACTTGAACGATCCGCAGGACGCGGTCACCATCTCCCAGCAGTATGCCCAGTTGCCAAACGGCCCCAACCATGTTGCGAGCACCGTTGTGGACGGAGTCAGTAAACAACTCACAGTTCAAATGCAGAACTCCAATTATCAGAAAATTTGACGGGGCTAGCGAGATTCGAGGGAGTCGCTCATGCAGTCAAAACCCCGCGCCATTTATTCTGCTTAAGTAATTTACTCAACAGTTAGCGTTAACCAGGAACCTAGAATTCCGGCATTGTACCTGCCAATTTGGACAATAGACGGAATCCTATGAACCGAGTAAAACGGCGCTCAAGCGATCTAGGAGGGCCTTATGAGCACCAGGTTTTCCGGCTTTGTCCGTTTGGCATCAGCTCTAGTGCTGACCTGGCTCCTTGTAGGCTGCGGGGACAAGAACAATGCAGCATCTGTCCCTGGAGTTGAACAGACCAAGGCCATCGCCGAGGAAGGCTTCATTTACGGATTGCCGATCGTGATGAACTATGCGGTGATGAACGAGTACGCGGTGGATACCAGCGGCCCACAATTCAAGGCACCGTTCAACCAGATCAAGAACGAAGCCCGAGTCTTTACCTACGAAGATACCGCGATTATCACGCCGAATAGCGATACACCCTACTCGATACTCTGGTTGGATCTAAGGGCCGAACCGATGGTGCTCTCCGTACCACCCGTGGAAAAGAAGCGGTATTACTCTGTAATGTTATGCGATGGCAATACCTATAACTTTGGCTACATCGGTAGCCGCGCCACGGCGAGCGAGCCGGGCGACTATCTCGTCGTCGGCCCGGACTGGAAAGGTGAGACGCCAGCGGGCATCAAGAAGGTCTTTTCCTCGACGACCCCGTTTGCGCTCGCCGCCTATCGGACTCAGCTCTTCAGTCCCGGAGACATGTCCAACGTGGTCAAGGTGCAAGCGGGATACAAGGTTCAGCCTCTCTCCGCGTTCCTCAAGCAACCAGCTCCTCCCGCCGCGCCAACCATCAATTTTTTACCGGCCTCCACTGCGGGAATTAAGGAACACTTTTTCGAGTATCTCGACGCAGCGCTCCAATTCATCCCACCAGACTCAGAATCAAAGGATGTCCGGGCCAAACTCGCCAGTATCGGAGTCGGGCCGGGTAAGACCTTTGAATTCAAGAATCTCTCGGAGGAACGAAAGGCCGCAATCTTGCTGGGAATGAAAGAGGGCGATGACAAGGTGGGCCAGTTTCTGGCCACCGGAATAAAAAGCATCAACGGCTGGAAAATCGGTTCATTCATGGGTAATCGCGATTTCTACCACGGCGATTGGCTGATGCGTGCCGCCGCTGCTAAGGGCGGGATTTATGGAAATGATGCGGCGGAGGCCACGTATCCCCTTACCCGCACGGATGCGAACGGCGAAACGCTCGACGGCAGCAAGCACAACTACACGTTGACCTTTGCTGCTGGGCAGCTTCCGCCTGTGAATGCCTTCTGGTCGGTGACGATGTACGACGGCAAGAGCCAGTTTCTGATTAAGAATCCGATCAACCGCTACCTCATCAATTCGCCGATGCTGCCCGGCATGAAGAAGAATGCGGACGGATCGCTTACTCTTTACATTCAGAAGGACTCGCCTGGTAAGGCCAAGGAAGCTAACTGGCTACCCGCGCCCAACGACGCCATCTACCTGGTGATGCGCCTGTACTGGCCGAGGACGGAGCCGCCCTCCATTCTTCCAGCGGGCGAAGGGACCTGGCAGCCGCCTGCGATACAGGTCACGCAGTAGCCATCGCTTGAAGCTCTCGGATCACCTGGACGGCCGAGTAGGCCCAGGGCAAAGCACCCCGATGCGGCGAATCCCCGTTCCCGCTGGGTATGGCGCTTCGCACCCGCAGGCGAGAACACCGATGCGCAAGGGCGCGCGGAGAACCGTCGCGTAGATTATTACAGCGGGCGGGGATGCTCCCGCTCGGCGAGGACGCACAAGCGAGGTCACCTATGGATTACGGCAACGTCTCGACCTGGGGCGCGAATTGGGCATGGGGCCTGCCACTCATCGTATTGACTGTGGTTTTCCATGCCTACGGCCTTGGGCTTCTCAACAAGGAAGCCGCTTTGAGGCTGAATAGCAAGATACGGCTTCTGCATTTCTCTCGCGTCTCGAACTTTCTCATAGGTGGGACAGCGCTTTCGGCCGCCATACTGCATGCGATTGAATGTGCTATCTGGGCGGTCACTTACCGCCTCGTTGGGGCATCAGCGGAAACCAAGTCCGCGATGCTCTACTCGCTAAGTGCCATGACAAGTTATGGACACGCGAATCTCTATCTGGAGCCGCGCTGGCAAATGATGGGCGCCCTGGAGGCGCTCAACGGCTGGATCCTGTTTGGACTCACCACGGCATTTCTTTTCGCTGTGGTTCAGAGAGCATGGCTGCCTACTAGCGCGGAGCGACAACCCAACATTTAGTTGGTGCTAAATCGAATGCTTCAGCTACAACGGCCCGTAACTGGAACAGTTACTTTTTCGCGGCGTCAGGTTCAATCTCGCCAAGATCCACGACTTCGACGGGCACGATGTGGCAACTGCGAGTGAACCCGGCGTCCCAAAAGTGCCAGATGACGCGTGCTATATTTCCAGTGCGCGCAGGATCATCCGACGAAATACCGGAATGTGCTTCCCGCCGAGCCGCCACAATCTTTGCAGACGGCGAAACCTTACAACGATTGCCCGGTGTCGCATCCAAATTTCCCGAGGGCTGCATTTGTCCACCTCCTGTGCTACAAAGCAAGCGATGTTGAAATCAAGGCCGCCTCGTTCTTCATAAAGGCGCACTTCGTCGCCCAACAAAACAACGTAAGTGTCTCGGAATTGCGGTAAGCAGTAAGCCACTGTTGGTTCGTCGTCTCTTGCGATCACGTCGTACGGTCGATTATGGTTCCTCCGCAGATTGCAGCAGGTTCCGCGTTCGAATCGCGGACGTTCGAACGATTCGTATCCTGGCTTCACAACGTCAGCGAGTCCAACCGTCAGAAACTTCTCCGTCCGCACTAACGTCAACAAAGTATATAGCGCATTGCAAACACAGATAGTTACACGGTTTATGTGCGGCATCCCTTCTTCCGCACTTTCGATCGTCTTGCGCTGTTCGCGGCGCGCAGCGCGGACGCTAAAGGCCGATTTTCCCCAGTAGACCGCTTAGGCGAGTAAGTTCTACTTCGGCTTCCAATATCTCAGGCTTGAGCCTCTCTTCAAATTCACGGCCCAATTTCCGCGCTTCTTCGCGCAAGGACGCGAGCTTCCGCCTCATAGCCTCATGCTCGCGCAGTAATCGCTCGGTTGACTCGTCTTTTTCGTCGGTCATCATATTCACCTGTGGCGAGTATAACGCGTACAAGCCCCGAAGGGGCCACTAGAGCTCTTGTGGCAAGAAGATCGAATGGCACGACGAAAAACGCTCTGCCCACGTAGCAGGATCGCCGTTGACGCGCGCTTATACTTTCCTTATACTTGAGTTTCACCAGCGGCGCGCTTTTGCCGCACTTCCCTGCCATCCTCGCTCGTGAACTTCGAACCGGTGAAGGGCAGACTGGAACCAGGGTGTACCGCAGCGCTCCCCCTGAAGAGATCCCATGACAGAGACAACGTGTAAGCGTGAGATCGAGCTGGAAATTCCAGCCGAGAACGTAACCAAAGCAACGGAGAAAGTAGCGCGCGATCTGGCCCGTGTGGCGCGCATCCCTGGCTTCCGTCCCGGCAAAGCTCCGGTAACTTTGATTCGCCGCAGATTTGCGGGCGACATACAAGGCGAAGTGCTGCAATCGCTCGTTCCGGAATACCTCGAAAAAGCTCTGGATGAGAAAAAACTCGTCCCCGTCACGCGGCCGGAAGTTGACAAGGTGGAATTCAAAGAGGGCGAGCCGCTGAAGTTCCGCGCCGTATTTGAAGTGCTGCCGGAATTCGAGCTGGGCGAGTACAAAGGCCTGGAAATACAAGTGGACGCGGTAGAAGCCGGCGAGGCGCAAGTGGACAAAGTGGTGGAAGAGATGCGTGAACGCGCCGCCACGTTTGTCCCGGTCGAAGGCCGCGCGGCGAAAGACGGCGATTTCGCCTTGATTAAGCTTTCCGGCATGCCAGAGGGCGGCGGCGATCCGGTCGAAGCCGATAACATCATGTGCCACATTGGCGCGGAAGAGACCCTGGAAAGCTTCACGGAAAACCTGCGTGGCGCGAATCCTGGTGAAACCAAAAAGTTCCAATCGAAATATCCAGATGACTACCCCGATCAGAAACTCGCGGGCAAAACATATGACTACTCCGTCGAAGTGCTCGCCATCAAGGAAAAGAAACTTCCGGAAGTGAATGACGAATTCGCGAAGGACGCCGCGGGTGAAGCGAGCGGCGTGACGACAGTCGCCGAACTGCGCGAGAAAATTCTGGAAAACCTCGAAGCGGCCAGAGAAGAGCAGCAATCGTCGCAAGCGCGCGAAAAGATCCTGGAAGCCTTGGTGAAGAAGCACGATTTCCCGGTTCCAGAGGCACTGGTGGAGCATCAGATGGATGTGCGGCTGGAACGTACGGTACGCTCGCTGACGGCCCAGGGTGTGGATCCGCGGGCGGTAAACGTGGATTGGGTATCGTTGCGGCGGCGTCAGCACGATCGGGCCGTGGACGACGTGAAGGCGGAATTGCTGCTGGACCGCATTGCGGACGCGGAAAAAACCGAAGCAACCGACGAAGATGTCGAGAAAGAGATTAGTGCGCTGGCGGAACGCAGTGGCGAATCGGCAACGGCGTTGCGGGCTCGCTTGACAAAGCAAGGAGCGCTCGATAGGATGAAATCGAAGTTACGCAGCGATAAAACAATCGAGTGGCTCTACCGCAATACCCGAATCGAGACGACAGCCAAACGTGAAGCGTAACACCTGGTTCGGGTTCCTCAGCGCGCAAAGATACTTCCAATGAGACAAACAGACGACGCGACTCCGCGTGCCACAACGCTGGTTCCCATGGTTGTCGAACAGACCAACCGGGGCGAGCGAGCCTATGACATCTATTCCCGGCTGCTGAAAGACCACATCATTTTCATCGGCACGCCGATCGACGATCACGTGGCTAACCTGGTGACAGCCCAGCTTTTATTCCTGGCGTCCGAGGACCCGGAAAAGGACATCTCGGTGTACATCAATTCACCGGGCGGGTCGATTTCAGCAGGAATGGCGATCTACGACACCATGCAGTTCGTCCGACCCGACGTGGTTACGTACTGTATCGGCCAGTCCGCCTCGATCGCGGCCGTATTGCTGGCCTCCGGAACCCCGAAAAAGCGCTATGCGCTGCCGAATTCTCGCGTTTTGATTCACCAACCGTGGATGTCGGGACTTTCGGGCCAGGCCACGGACATTGACATTCACGCAAAAGAGATCATCCGGACGCGTGAAGCGCTCAACAAGCTGCTGGCCGGTCATACGGGCCAGCCGCTAGAGAAAATTGAGCGAGACGTCGAACGCGATTTCATCATGACGGCGGAACAGGCCAAGGCTTACGGGATCGTGGACGAAATTATTACGAAGCACAGGTAATTGCGTACCAAAGGGTTAGTATCGAAGCCGATGATTCCCTGCCCCTGGCCTGCTTTCCGTTCTACAATGGTAGATAGATTTGTCAGGGGTGTGGTGAAATCCGAAGCAAGGGAGCTTAATCAGTGAAACGGTTCACACCAGAAGAGCCGTTACGCTGTTCCTTCTGCCACAAAACGCAGGAGCAAGTGGAGAAGCTGATCAGTTCTCCATCGGAATATCCGCGCTCGTACATTTGCAACGAGTGCGTGGGCGTCTGCCAGCAAATTCTGGAAGACGAGAAGCGCGAGCAGTCCAGTCCGGCGAATCGCCGGCTGCCGCGTCCGCCGGAAATCAAGGCATTCCTCGACGGCTACGTCATCGGGCAGGACAAGACCAAGAAGAAGCTCGCGGTCGCGGTTTACAACCACTATAAGCGGATTTTCCTGAATAAGCAGCCGGGTGATGTCGAGCTGGCGAAGTCGAACATCTTGCTCGTTGGCCCTACGGGTACCGGCAAGACGCTGATGGCGCAGACGCTGTCGCGCATGCTGGATGTGCCCTTCGCGATCGTGGATGCGACGACGCTCACCGAAGCGGGCTATGTCGGCGAGGACGTCGAAAATATCATCCTGAAGCTGCTGCAGGCCGCGGATGGAGACGTCCAAAAGGCCCAGCAAGGCATCATATATATCGACGAGATTGACAAGATATCGAAGAAGGACGAAAACCCTTCGATTACCCGCGACGTTTCAGGCGAAGGTGTGCAGCAGGCGCTGCTGAAGATCCTGGAAGGTACCGTCGCTAACGTGCCGCCGCAGGGCGGGCGCAAGCATCCGCACCAGGAATTCACGCCAGTGGACACGACAAACATCCTGTTCATCTGCGGCGGGGCTTTCGTCGGTCTCGAGAAAATCATCGAGCGGCGCGTAGGACATAAGTCACTGGGCTTCCAGGCCGACGCGCAGGTGACGACCACCTCGCGGCGCAATATCGAAATGCTGGAGCAGGCTCAGCCGACAGATTTGATTCGCTACGGCTTGATCCCGGAGTTTGTGGGCCGCTTGCCGGTGGTGGGCGTCCTCAGCGATCTGGATAAATCAGCGTTGGTGCGCATCCTGACCGAGCCAAAGAACGCGCTGGTTCGGCAATACCAGCGGCTGTTTGAATTCGAAAACGTCCGGCTGCGATTTACAGACGATGCGCTGGATACCGTCGCGGAACTCGCGCTGCAACGCAAAGTGGGCGCCCGCGGTTTGCGCATGATCCTGGAAGACCTGATGCTGGAAATGATGTATCACCTTCCGGCGCAGCGAAAACTGCGCGACTTTGTAGTGACGGCGGATATGGTGAAGGGACGCGAAATCAATTGGAGCTTGCTCGAAAAGGCTGGCTAAATTTAGAGGGGTATTAAGGGGACTTGATGTTCAACCGGGAAAAATCCGAAATTAAACGCGTGCCAATGATGCCGGTGCGGGAAATGGTCATTTTCCCGGAGATGATGCACCCGTTCATCGTGGGCCGCGAAGCTTCGGTGCGCGCGCTGGAAGACGCGCTGGCGGGCGATAAGAAGATCTTTCTGGTCACGCAGCACGATGCGTCGGTGGACGATCCCAAGCCGGAGGAAATCTACCAGGTCGGCACTCTCGCGAACATTGTGCAGAGCGTGAAGCTGCCCGACGGCAACATCAAAGTTCTGGTGGAAGGTACCGAGCGCGCCAAAATCGTGCAGATCACCAGCGAAGAAGGATTCTTCCGCGCTTCGATCCGTGTGGTGACGTCTAAGACCGAGCCTTCCCCGCAACTGCAGCAGGCTTCCGAGCGCGTTACGGGCCTGTTTGAGCAGTACGTGAAGCTCTCGCAGAGCCTGAATTACGACACCATGATTGCGGCCGTGCGCGTGGAAGACGCGGGCAAGCTTTCGGATGCAATCTCGGCCAATCTGCAGATTCCGGTGGAAGAAAAGCAAGAATTGCTCGAACTTTTTGAGCCTCTCGAGCGATTGAACCGCATCGCCGACATTCTGGAAGTCGAAATCGAAAAGCTGAACGTGGACCGCTCGATCAATACGCGCGTGAAGCGCCAGATGGAGCGCGCACAGAAAGAGTACTACCTCAACGAGAAGCTGAAAGCCATCCAGAAGGAACTCGGCCGCGGCGAAGCCAACGAAATCGAGCAGTTGAAGAAGAAGATCGAAACCTCCGGCATGCCCGAAGGCCCGCAGGAAAAGGCTATGCAGGAATTGAAACGGCTGGAGATGATGCCGCCCATGTCCGCCGAATCCACGGTCTCGCGGAACTACCTCGACTGGCTGCTGGCTGTGCCATGGAAGAAGCGTTCGAAGGAAATTCGCGACATCAAGCGGGCCGAGCAGATTCTTTCGGAAGATCACTATGGCCTGGAAAAGATCAAAGACCGCATCCTGGAATATCTTGCGGTTCGCCAGTTGGTGAAGAATCCGAAGGGCTCAATTCTCTGCTTCCTTGGGCCTCCTGGAGTCGGCAAGACTTCTCTGGCGATGTCCATCGGCCGCGCTACGGGGCGAAAATTCGTACGAGTGTCGCTCGGCGGCGTGCGCGACGAAGCTGAAATCCGGGGCCACCGGCGCACCTATATCGGCGCCCTCCCTGGCCAGATTATCCAGATGATGCGCAAGGCGGGAACCACCAACCCCGTGTTCGTTTTGGACGAAGTGGACAAGATGTCCATGGATTTCCGCGGCGACCCATCGGCGGCACTGATGGAAGTTCTCGACCCGGAACTGAACCACGCTTTCACCGACCACTATCTCGACGTGGAATACGATCTTTCGAAGGTGATGTTCGTGTGCACCGCCAACGTGCTGCACACCATTCCACAGCCCCTGCAGGACCGCATGGAAGTCCTGCGCATCCCGGGCTACACCGAACAGGAAAAGCATCAGATCGCAACGCGCTACCTGATTCCGAAGCAGCTCGAAGCCACGGGCCTGGCCAAGGAACAGCTGAAGTTCACCGACGAGGCGATCAAGAACACGATTCGCCACTACACCCGGGAAGCCGGCGTCCGTAACTTGAACCGCGAGCTTGCCAATATTTCGCGGAAGGTGGCGCGCAAGGTGGTCACCGAAGGCAAGAACGTCGCCGTGGAAGTGACTCCCACGAACCTAAACGATTTTCTGGGAATCCTCAAGTTCCGCGATTTCTTTGCCGAGAAGAAGAATGAAATCGGCTTGACCACGGGCTTGGCCTGGACCGAAGTGGGCGGCGAAGTGCTTTCGACCGAAGCCACGCTAATGCAAGGCAAAGGCCGGCTCACGCTGACCGGAAAGCTGGGCGACGTGATGCAGGAATCGGCGCAAGCGGCCATGAGCTACGTGCGCTCGCGCAGTCACCTGTTCAGCCTGCCGAAGGACTTCTACCGACACATTGACATTCACATGCACGTGCCGGAGGGAGCGATTCCGAAAGACGGTCCGTCGGCCGGCATCACGATCTGCACTTCGATCGTCAGCGCGCTAACGCTGATTCCCGTGCGCTGCGACATCGCCATGACCGGTGAAATCACGCTGCGCGGCAAAGTGCTGCCGATCGGCGGAGTGAAGGAAAAGCTGCTGGCGGCGCACCGCCTCGGCCTGCGCACCATTATTCTGCCCAAAGACAATGAAAAAGATCTTGCGGATATACCGCAGGAAATCCAGGCGCAAATGTCCATTCACTTTGTGGAATCCATGGACGAAGTTTTGCAGATTGCGCTGGAGCATCCGCTGCCGATTCCCGGCCACCCACCGGTTGCGGGAGTCGAACCCAAGTTCGGCGCCGATGTCGCGCAGGACAACGAACTAACCAATTGAAACCCTCTGGTCCTTCCACCTATTGATCAGCAGGCTCAGTCCGCGGCCAGGGGATTCCGATTGTCTGTGGTTTTCCCGTTTTTGATTTAGAGAGTGCGGCTGGTTCGATTTTGTGCCCGCCCGTGGACCATTCAGAAGTCAATCTGCCTGAAAAACCAGGCTTGAGAAGGAACGAACTCGATGAGCATTAGCCTTGCAGAACTGAAAGACAAGAACATTACCGACCTGGCGAAAATCGCCAAGGAGCTGAACATTCCCGGCGCCTCGGGCATGCGCAAGCAGGAGTTGATCTTTCAGATCCTCCGCGCCCAGACGGAAAAGAACGGTTTGATCTTCTCCGAGGGGGTGCTGGAATGCCTGCCGGACGGCTTTGGCTTCCTGCGCGCGCCCGAATACAACTATTTGCCGGGTCCGGACGACATCTACGTATCACCCTCGCAAATCCGCAAATTCGACCTGCGCACCGGCGATACGGTTTCCGGCCAAGTGCGGCCGCCCAAAGACGGCGAGCGCTATTTCGCGCTGATTAAGGTGGAAGCGGTCAATTTCGAGGATCCCGAAGTCGCCCGCAACAAGATTTTCTTCGATAACCTGACGCCGCTATACCCCCAGGAGCGCA